>Ga0082335_1003477_pt1 | contig 25831 bp, 19 predicted proteins | sample Subgrocontami58m_FD_72375 | JGI IMG/M metagenome (GOLD analysis project Ga0082335, IMG submission 72375) | Subsurface groundwater microbial communities from S. Glens Falls, New York, USA - GMW37 contaminated, 5.8 m (SPADES assembly) (version 2) ...
GTTGTGGCGTTCACCGCCACGCAGATCCCGAACATCGAGGGGAGGCGATACCCTTCCGAACTTTCAGGGGCGCAATACCCCAAGGGCATTCCGATCCATTCCGAAAAGAATCTCTCGAACCTCATTGTGGACAATAAGATAGATCAGGTCTTCTTCTCATATTCCGACGTCAGCCATGAATATGTCATGCGGAAGGCCTCCATTGTCCTTGCCGCCGGGGCCGATTTTTCGCTCCTCTCCGCCTGTCACACCCAGATCAAGTCAAATAAACCGGTCGTCGCCGTCTGCGCCGTCAGGACCGGCTGTGGAAAATCGCAGACCTCGCGAAAAGTTGTCGAGATATTGAAAAAGAAGGGGCGCCATGTCGTTGCCATCCGGCACCCGATGCCATACGGCGACCTGACAAAACAGATCTCGCAGCGCTTTGCCAGCTACAAAGACCTTGACGACCACAAATGCACGATCGAGGAACGCGAGGAATATGAGCCCTATATCGACGCTGGTTTGGTCGTATATTCCGGCGTTGATTACGGAAAAATTATTGCACAGGCGGAGACCGAGGCCGATGTCATTATCTGGGACGGCGGGAACAATGACCTCCCATTTTATGTCCCGGACCTTCACATAACAGTTCTTGACCCGCTTCGCGCGGGGCATGAATGCAAATTCTATCCCGGCGAGGTGAATTTCAGGGACGCAGACGTCCTGGTCATCAATAAATACGAACAGGCGAGCAAGGAACAGCTGGATATCCTGCTTGCCAATATTCGCGAGTGTAACCAAAGCGCCCTCATCGTGAACGGCGCAAGCAAGATCACGGTCGATGACCCGGCTCAGGTAAAGGGCAAAAAGGTGCTCGTCATTGAAGACGGCCCGACGCTCACACACGGCGGCATGGGCTTTGGCGCGGGTGTCGTTGCGGCAAAGGAGTTCGGCGCGGCAGAACTTGTTGACCCGCGTCCGTACGCCGTTGGTTCCATTAAAAAAGCCTTTCAGCAATATCCGCAGATGCAGAACCTTCTGCCGGCGCTTGGTTATTACCCGGATCAGCTGAAGGAGCTTGAAGATACGGTCAAGGCAACCCCTGCCGACCTAGTGCTGGTGGCAAGTCCAATCGATATCAGGCGGGTCATTAAGCTCGACAAGCCAAGCATGCGGGTGAAATATTATATTGAAGAGATAGGCAAGCCGACGCTCGAAGATGTGCTGGATAAATTTTAGATTTGGAATAGCAACCTTTAGGTTGCGCCAGTTAAATGCACTTCACGCAGCCTGAAGGCTGGTACTCCTTATAGAATGTTTCTATCCTTAACTCCGCTCCACGCCGAACCGACTAGCAATCCCGCCAGCCCGAACAGATATACCCACAGGCCGTAGAATATCGATAAGCCCTCCGTAAAAGCAACTGAGGCGACCGTGATGAGTTGAAGGACGAGCGCGGCACAACCCCACCCAAGGTTCAACTGCCTTGTTCTCAGCCACTTGACCAAGAACACCAGCAAAAAGATCGCTCCAAACACCATCCAAATGAATATCTTCAACATGACCACGGCATCTTGATGGTTCGCCGTTCCCCACCTACCGATCAATTCCTTGAGAATGGACCCGCCCCACAGGCCGACATTCACAAGGCTTAAGGCCGACAATGCCCCAAATGCCACATAGGGCTTTCTGGTCGGATGCTTTATCCATGCGATCAGAACAACAAATAGAGGGACGATCAAAAAGACAAGGCCGGTATTGAGCGACAGAAGCGAATCGACCGAAAAATTCTTGAGCGAATCGAAGATGAGCAGTTCAAAGCCGGTCTCGACTTCATCGCACGCCTTGAGCCACGGCAGGAAGAAACCGATGATCGCGATCAGCCCAAATATTGAGAATAATTTTTTTCGCATAGTTAGTTTGTAGCGCAGACCTTCAGGTCTGCCAATATTAGCAGGACTAAAGTCCTGCGCTACATAGTTGGGCAAATCAAACTTCTGATCAGCTTGAGATTTCTTCTATCCCCCTCCAGCGTCGTTCCCTTTGGCGTTTCTATCACCATTGGGATATTTATAAACCTTTCATCATTCAATAGCCACTTAAAAGTGGCCAAGCCGATCTTGCCCTTACCCAGATGCTCGTGCCTGTCGACCCGGCTTCCGCACTCACGCGCCGAATCATTGATGTGTAGGGCCATCAGATATTCCATCCCCACCGCTTTTTCAAACTCCCTCATAACCTTTTCACACTCAGGAGGTGTGGAAAGGTTATAGCCGGCGGCAAAGATATGCGCGGTGTCAATGCAGATGCCGATGCGCTTCAGATGCGACTTGGAAAGGCGCTCCATGATCTCGCCAAAATGTTCGAATCTATATCCGATGCTGCGACCCTGTCCTGCGGTCGTTTCAAGGAGTATTTTGACGCGAAAACCCTCGGTCTCTTCGATAAGCCTCATCAGAGATGCCGCGACCTGCAGGATGCCCGCCAATTCCCCCGCCCCCTTGTGCGAGCCGGGGTGGACGACCAAATATGGCAGCTCAAGGGTTTCTGCACGTTCGAGTTCCTGCCTCATCGAGAGCATGGAACACGAGTGCATGGCCTCTTCGGTGGTAGCGAGGTTGATCAGATATCCTGCATGGGCAAAGGCCATTTTGATGCCGTTCTCTTCGCAGGCAGACTGGAACCTTGATATCTCAGGCTGCAAAAGCGGCGGGGATTCCCATTGATTGTTATTCTTGGTAAATATCTGGATGGTATTGCACTTGAGCGCACCGGCACGCTCGGCCGCCGTATGCAGGCCGCCGGCAACGGAACAGTGGGCGCCGATTAGGCGTTGATCGAGCATAATAATGTAAATTTGGAGTAGCAGCCTTTAGGCTGCGCTAGCTTAACTCACTCGGCGCACCCTAAAGGGTGCTACTCCAAATGGCCCGATGAATCGGACATTGCACATAGTAATCTTCGAGCGAAGTCGAGAAGATCAAGCTTATACATTGTTCTCGACTTCGCTCGAACAATATTAAAAAGGGCGCAATGGTGTTAATCCATGCGCCCTTTTTCCCAGTCACTAGCCACTAGCCACTAGCCACTATTTCTTAGACAGCTTGTTCTTCTTCACATAGGCCCATATCTTCTTTGTCATATCACTTGGGCCGATGGGGGTTGAGCCGAACACCTTTTCAACGGTGTCTGTGCGGCCCTTGAAACTGATCGTGTAACCGCCGAACGCCTTCTTTGCCATATAGCCTCCTTTTTTGTAGTTGCCCGATTTATCGGGCTAATGCTTTTTGGCCCAATGAATTGAGCAACTACAATATTTACGAGATTACGTTATACTTACTTATTTCATATCTGCCAAGTAAAATTTTCACTATTGGATAGAAAATGTGCCGTCATGAACTTCGATGGTGATATTTCCATTCATCACGCTCACATTATCATCGAACTCATTTTTTAGCCAGCCGGTCTCGGTCTGAAATATCTGAACATTTGCGTTCAGAAGGCGCTCGATGGTCGAGGAGTGCGGGTGCCAATAATCGTTTTTATTACCGACGGATATGATGGCGGCCTCGGGTTTCGTAATATCCAAGAGGTCCTGGTTCGTTGACGTGTTGCTCCCGTGATGACCGACGTGCAGGACATCGATGTCGCCAGCGAGTTCCGCGGCCTTTGTTTCGAGGTCGATCGTTTCATACGGCGGATTGCCGCCGCCCCCCGGCAGGTCGCCGGTGGCGAGATATTTGAAGCCATCATATTCAACAAGCAAGACCGCACTGTGTGCATTGTCATCTGTATCATCGCAAGGACTCACCGTTCCGTCGGCATACTCACAGTCCTTGGCAATGACCTTCATTTCAGCATCTCCAAGCGGGATTATGTCGCCCGCCTTTACATCCAAAGGTTCGATCGGAACTTTGGCGATATCACCATTATGGTCGTTATCGCCGTGCGTGATGATAAGATATTTTAGATCAACGTTACTATTTTCATCCAGGAAGGGTTTGATCCTTGCATCCCAGCTGCCCGATGGGCCAGTGTCGATCAGGGCGGCTTCGCCGCTCGGGGCTATTATTAATGATGAATCGCCCTCGCCGACATCGAAGACGACTATTTTAAAGTTGCTCTCGACGGACGTCTCTCCAGACTGCGCCGTATCCTGGGCATCCGGCTCCACAGTCTCTCGATAGACCTGCACCTGCGGCCCGCAAGAGGCAATGAACAGCATGAGAAGAAAAATTAGTCGTTTCATAATTAGTTTGGAGTAGCAGGCTTTAGCCTGCGCTAGCTGAATTCAATTGGCGCAGCCTGAAGGCTGCTACTCCCACTCGCCTCTAGCAATATCCGTGCCAGATATAAGAAGTAAATTCTGCCCGATAAATCGGGCAACTACAATTTCCAATCTGCCGACCGCCGTTAGAAACTGACGAAAACTGGTCAACTTTGACGTCACCGGTCACATGGGCAACCGCAAATTCATTGGCAAAATCTCTTGGCACAGAATTTGCTAGGGCAGAAATGTAGTTGCCCAATTTATTGGGCCACATGGAGTAGCAGCCTTTAGGCTGCGCAAGTTGAATTCAGTTGGCGCAGCCTGAAGGCTGCTACTCCAAAACAACTGCAAATGTATTATATATGAAAGTTCTGTTTTACATGCCAATACTTATTTTACTGTGTACTCACATCTCTTTTGCCCAACCCCTCCCCGCCCCCGACGTCACAATGGTTCAAAAGATCGCGCTTGAATACGCCAGAGTCCGCCCCGAGGACCTGACCAAGCTCAAGAAACGAACGATGATGGCGGCCGTCCTTCCATCATTTCAAATAGGCGTCCAGCAGAACTTTCAGAACAATATCGATATCGCGATAAACGAGAATGTCTCGGTAACGTCCGCAGGCTCAACGATCGGGCCGGATACATCCGATATAAATCAGAGGTCGAACAATAATTCATCATTTGAGGTCAAGGCGGTCTGGCAGTTGAGCGAACTCATCTATAACAAGGATATGTTGGATGTCGCGCAGGAGGCACGAATGCAGGCGCGCGACCGGAGGCAGATACTGGCCGATGTCAATAAATTTTATTACGAATGGCTGGAGCTGAAGAACGGCGTCAAGCGGCCCCGCAACAAGCGCCTTCCGCCGCCATCTCCATATCGCCTGCAACAGGTGGCGGCGGAGCTCGACTCCTTGACCGGCGGCTGGTTTTCAAGACAGGTCGCCGCGAATTGATGGTCGAAATAATCGTTGTAAATAGTGTCCCAGTGAGATTATAATGGTTACAGTTATGAAAGGAGGTGCTTTATGGGACAACAAATGACTTGGGAAGAAATGAAAAAACTATATCCCGATGAATGGTTGTTGATCACCGATTATGAAATCGATAAATATGGAAATGTAAAGGTCGGCATTGTTGAACGACACTCCGCAGATAAAGACGAAGTTTATAGGTTACCAGCTTTAAATAAAGATGTCGCTTTTGAATACACCGGAGAAAGCACATTTAGAGGATTTTGAGATCATGCCAAACATCACTGTTTTTAATACCTCTGCTCACCACATTCATTTTATTGCATATATCATGGATAATGCCGGCAAGAAATCAAAGCTACGCGCAGTCCTTTTGAAGGCGTCTATAATGAAAACGAAGGAGGCATGAAAGGCGTTGCGTAAGTTTTAGAAAAACCATGAAAACAATAATCATCAGGCAGCTTGTGATTATTATTACCCTGACTGTTGTAGGTCAGCTTACACCACTAACGCTCTTTGCTAAACAGGCAAGCTTCACAAGCTATAACGCGGGTCTTGCGCTCGGCTATGTCCCCTTGGTCGGAAAGCGGAAGACAAAAATAATTGAAACGCTTAAGGGACATGCATCGGATATTCTTTGTCTGCAAGAGGTCTATAATCCTGACGTTGACGATTTCATTGTGGCGCTTAAGGATAAATACCCTTACTATTATAATATTTCTCCCAAACAAATATTCACACAAAAGTCGCCAGCCTGTGGGATTTCCGACCTCTTTGGCCGTGAAAAATTTATTTCGTGCGTCATATCAACATGTCGAAGCGAGAAGGGATCCGATTTTACAAAATGTGTAACGACCGGATGCCACGAATCCTTTGAAAAGTTAAAAAATGACAATACCGATTGTGCTGCAGCGCTCATTGCCCAAGTTGGCAAGGGGATGGTTAGCAGTATTCTTACTGTTTTAAATCCTTTTGATAAAGCGCCGCTCTACCCTTATGACGGAAGTAGCGGTTTGCTGCTACTTTCCAAATCTCCAATAAAGGCCAAAAAATCCATGGAGTTCAAAGATTCAACCAGTTTTTATCGCACCGCCTTATATGCCAAGCTCGATATTGATGGAAGCGATTATCACATTGCATGCACACATTTGACACCTAACTTGGAACATACTGCCCCGTATACCGGGCATCGCAAAGGATGGGGTGAGGAGAACGCCGCTCAAACTGTTGAATTGATCGAGTTTATGAATAAAGAGGCAAAGGGAGAACCTCAAATTCTACTCGGCGATTTTAATCATGGTGTCGCCGATGAATCAACTCGTCTTATTGGAGAATTGGCAGATAGCTATCCGATTTGGTCAAAAAGTGGCTACAGAGATCCGGCGGTTGAGCAAAAGGTAGGGTGTTCATGGTGCGCCGACAACACCCTAATAGAAAAAGAACACGATAAAAAGAACACCCTCATCGACCATATTTTTATCAAAGATACGCACGCCAAAGACATAAAAAGCTCTGTTATTTTTAACGCCTTATATGATAAGGCCAATCTGTCGGATCATTTTGGACTTTATCTTCTTTTAGGGATGTAAAAATGAAAAAAATCTCCCTTGCAATTATGCGGCAGGGGGTGTAGCAAATAGCGAACAATTTAAAAGGAGGTTCGCCATGACCATTGATATTCTTTTTGGGGATAATGTGCGAAACATTAACGACGCCTGTTTTGATCAGGAGAATGGGAGGTGCGTTAATGCCTCTTTATATGGTGAATCCGATAGCCTCTCATATGTCAGGGTGAGAGATGAGTATATCCTGGTGAACGAAAATAGCGAGCTCCCGCAAGAAGCAAAGAGCCGGCCTGCAACGGAAGAGGAAGGACGAAAATACGGTAAATATTTTGGCGAGTTAATGGCCTATGCCAGATCGATCAACGCCCAGTTCAGACTTAATGTTTCAAGCGATGGAATTTCGGTGAACTGTGATGCACCGAATGAGCCAGCCAAGGCATATTTCGAAAACCGTCGTGACGAAAAACACGAAAAACAATTTGTATCAATAGGAGATTCAGACGGAGATAACAAACCGGACAAGGTCATAATAACCGGCGATGGCGGGAAGAATATGACCCTCACCGGCAATTACGTAACAAGCCTTCAGCCGCAGCTCGCCGCCCTTTCAAAGAGGATATCAGAGACCCGGTGCAAATAATAACGAATTTTCTTTCATTCTTTCTCCTTGGCATTGTGTCGGTCGTCACACAACTCGCCCTGCAGCGCGAGGTCATCAACTCATTCTACGGCAACGAGTTCTATATCGGCATCGTGCTGGCGTCGTGGATGCTATGGACATCTGTTGGTGCAAGATTGTGTCACCCCCGCGAAGGTGGGGATCGCGCGCGCTCACCTGCCCTGGATCCCCCCGCCACTACAGCTTCGGCAGGCAGGCGCTTTCGCGGGAATGACAGGCTGTTCATATTGATTGTTTTCCTAATCGGCCTTCTCTTCTTCGGCGAGGTTGTCCTGTTGAGATGCCTAAAGAACGTCATCGGATTTCCCGGAGAGGTCCCGAACCTCTTATATGGCACGCTGGTCGCCTTTCTTTCGCCCGCCCCGATTTGCCTCCTCCTTGGCGCGTGGTGGACAAGTGGCAACAAGACCCTTTTCCGGACAAAGGAAGCACAGAATGTAAACCGCTCATATCTTGTGGAGACGGTCGGGTTCGTGACGGGGGGAATTGCCTTTGGCTTTCTGCTCGTCAGGTTCAATGAACTGCTGGTCGCCAACATCGTCATCTTATTGTGCATGGCGTTTTTGTTGCTGTTAAAAGTAGGCCCGATAAACCCCTCGACCAGTCGTAGTTGCCTTATTTATGGGGCCAAAAATTTTGTAGCGCAGGTCTTTAGACCCGCCAGTATTAGCAGGACTGAAGTCCTGCGCTACGTAACTGGCCCGATAAATCCCTGCCCGCCGGCCTTTTGGCGGGGGGCAACTACAGTTATCCTCGCAATGCTGCTGGGTTCGGTCTATCTGCTGCACAGCCCGATCCTTGGCAAGCTGGACCGCGACACCTCTGCCCTAAGATTTAAAGGGCAGGCCCTCTTGGAGTCGGTCAACTCGAACTATGGGAACATTGTGGTGACAAAGCTGAACGAGCAGTTCAACTTTTATGAGAATGGCGCCCTCATGGGGACGACAGAGCACGTCCAGTTCACCGAAGAGCTTGTGCACCTGTCGCTGCTCCAGCATAAAGATCCCAAAAAGGTCCTCCTGATCGGCGGCGGCCTCTTTGGCGCCATTGAAGAGATCAGAAAACATCCTGTTCAGGATATCTACTATGTCGAACTGGACCCCGAGCTGATAAGGGTCGGCCGGAAATATATCCCCGCAACGGCGAACGGTAGCACCTCAACGCTCCACACGATCGTTCAGGACGCCTATCACTACCTAAAGAACACACGTGAAAGGTTCGATGTCATCATTGTGAACCTTCCACCGCCCTCGACCCAGCTCGTCAACAGATTCTATACAGAGGATTTCTTCGCGATCGCAAAGGGACATCTGAACAGCGGAGGCATCTTTTGCAACCATCTCCCCTCCTCTCCCAGCTCGCTGAACAGGAACCTTGAGGAGTTGGACACGTCCATCTACAGGTCCCTTGCCAAGGTCTTTAAACGGGTGATATATCTTCCGGAGGATTCCCTGATCTTCCTCTCTTCACCGGACGATGTCCTGACCTATGATCCGGAGCCAATCGTTGCGCGGTTAAAGGCGCGCGGCATAAGAACTGATTTTTTACCCCCCGATTATTTCACCTTCAGACTCACGACAGACAGGATAGGCCAGATGCGGGAGATATTCGAGAGGAACGCCAACGCACCTATTAACCGGCAGTTCAGGCCTGCCGCATATTTCCTACAAAACCTCTTCTGGCTCGATCTCTTCTATCCAAGCCTTGAGGCCGTTTATAAACCGGTCGGGTCCTCAAGGGTCCCGGTCGCGGTGTTGTTCGCACTCTTCGTGGCCGCGCTCTTTATCTCGGCCACGAAGAGGCCTGCCTTTATGCCGCTCATCTCTGTCGGAACGGCCGGTGCCTCTCTCATGGCGTTGGAACTCGTTGTGATATTCGCCTATCAGGCGATAGTCGGGTATCTATATTACAGGCTGGCGATCCTCATCGCCGCCCTCATGCTTGGAATGGCCGTGGCGGTGGTTTTTGGGATGTTTATCCTGCCGAAAGATTCTGAGAAGAGAAACCTTGTCGTTAGTCATTATCTCATCTGCTGGTTCTCTATCGTATTTCTTGCCTCCCTCCCATTCATTTCAAGGTGGAACTCGGCCGTTCATGCCGAGGTCATTCTGGCGATCTTTGCGATCGCCGCAGGTTTCTTCGGCGCGATAATATTTCCGATATCCAATAGGTTATATTTCAATTTTAAGAAGGACCCATCTGCGGTCTATAGCGCTGACTTGGCTGGTTCCTGCCTTGGGGCGCTTCTGCCGCTGGTATTCATTCCCGTCTTTGGCGTCTATTACACGCTCGCCTTCGTCGCGGCGGCAAATCTTCTGATCGCGCTGTTTTTTATTCGGAGTAGCGGACTTTAGTCCGCGATTTATTTCAACTTATCGCACACTAAAGTGTGCTACTCCTAATGCCGGAGTCAATCGGATAAACGCTAGAGCTGTTCAACACATGCAAGGCGGACCGAGGCAGCACCGCTACAGTTTAATGTCGCTGCTTGTTGAATGGCCGTGCCATCAGTTGCGCTGGTGTTTCCGACCTCTCCAGCACCGATGGCCGAAGTCCAATTGGTGCAGTCCGCGTTATCATTGCCGGTCCAGTTGTTGGTGAGGCCGGTCCAGATGTTGTAACTGGTAGCGGAGAATGAATTGGTCAGCACAGCACCAGCAAAGCTGAAAATGGCTTCGTTATTGGTTGCTTTTATCACTGTGGTCCCATCCGAACGAACATATGTCGTGGTTGCGGCCAAGACCCAGCCAATATGTTCGGACGGGCCTCCGCCGCAATTGGCCGTCGTGCAGGCTCTCCGAACCGTGCCGTCAACGATGAACGCCTTGTATGTCCCCGCCCCCGGATAATTGGCGTCGCTCATGCATGAAGCGTCTGCATCCGAAACGGAGACAAGATTACCCGTAAAGGTCGATGAGGTTATGAATATCCTTGGATTGGTATCAACGCATGCCACGCTGACGTTCGTGACATTCGCGGCGCCCACGGTCCCTGAACCGCTGGAGGCGGTGCAGGTCTGATTTGTGGGATTGGTAAGGACGGTCACGGCATAGGCCGCGCCGTAAGCAATTTTTGTAGCGAATGTGAAGGTGCTGTTCGCGGTCACCGACAGGTTGTCTCCCGCGTTATTTTGCAGAACGACCGTTCCAATAAGCCCGCTGGCGGTACCTCCGATGCTATAGGTATCGGTCGCGCAGGTCACGGTCACGTTCGTCACATTGGCGCCGCTCACCGTCCCCGAGCCGTCGGCAACGGTGCAGGTTTGACCGGTCGGATTGGTAAGAACGGTCACGGCATAGGCTGCGGCATCTGCCAGCGCCGTGACAAATGCGAATGCGCCGTCCGCAGTCAGCGACAGGTCGTCGGCGGTGTTATTTTGCAGGACAAGGGTTCCGGAAAGCCCGCTGAGCGTCCCTCCGACCGTATAGGTCGTGCCGCTGCTGCTATCGCTGCTGCCGCATGCGCCAAAGGCGGTTAAAGATAAGATCGTTAGTGCCAAGATAGCTATATGTTTCATGTTATTCTCCCTTGTTTGCCGGATGTAATACTAGCATATCTAAAAAAATATTCAAAATAAAATGTTCGAGCGTTTCATCTGGCGCAGGCTGAAGCCTGCTACTCCGAATCACCAAAGACCTGCGCGGTGAAGGTGAAGAGTTTTGCTGTGGGATCCTTGTAACACTCTTTCGGAAGGCCGGCCTTTTGGGAGCAGAGCTGGCTTAAGAATTCATCCATATCCCATCCTGTTTCGGTCGCGACCTGCGGCAGAAAAACACCGCCCATGCCGTCTTTGACGAACCTCACGCCGTCCTTGCCAAGACGGATCTTTTGCCAGTCGGCGATCGGTTTAAGCTGGCTCAGGACCGAGACCTCGTATTGGAGGCGGCCCAGCTCCTCTCTTGTGACAGGGGTGAACCTCATGTCCTCGGTCGCTGCGGCGGCGGCCATGCCGGTAACGACCTGATAGAGCGGGATATCGGTCGGCGTGAAGCGGCCGATACATCCGCGAAGCTCTCCGTTCTCTCTTAGCGTAACAAAGGCCCCCAGGTTCTCGTTCAGCATCTTCGATGTCTCTTTGAAGGCGGGGACCTTGCCGCTTTTAACTATCCCCTCCACCGAGGCCTTTGCTATCTGCAGCAATCTCTTCTGCTCCGCCTTGTTTAAAAGTTCGCCGCGCCTCTCGCCAAAAAACCCGATCGAGGCGTAGCCCACCACACGGGACCTATCGTTGTTCACATCGCCCGAATTCGCCGCATTCAAGAGCTTGATCTCGTTCGCGCCAAGCCCCTTCATCACCTCCATGACGACCTTGACCGAATCCATCCCGCAGGCGGCGGTGCCAAGGTTCTTTATGCCGAATTTCTCTATCTCCGCGGCGACAGTGTCCAGATTTTCAACGTTCCCTGTCAAAACGGCCGCGATCAGCTTGCCATCGGAGAACTTGGCATCTTGATATGATGGATAGTGCGAAAGGTCGGAGCTTGCGACAAGGACAACGTTCTTCCCCTTGATGTGTTTTAAAATGGCGTCTGCCAGATATTTACATTCATTATCGTCGTCGTTCCCAAGCAGGATAGGGACGATCCTGAATCCCTTTAACACCCTTTGCAGGAACGGGACCTCGACCTCAAGCGAATGCTCCTGTGTGTCCGCCACGGGCTGATACATAAAATTCCTATTTTCTGCCGCGATCGCCTTTGCAAGCTCTGAATCGACCTCCACGCGGCCAAGTGGAGTCTCATAGAACCCCTCCTGCATGATAGACGCCCCCTTGAAACGCGCATGGTGGCTGTTGCCTATCAAGATTACAGTATCAATATCCTCTCCTTGCAGCTCCTTGAAGCCGAAACTCGCAACCCTGCCAGAGAAGACATAACCGGCGTGCGGAACGATCAAACCTTGGACCATTCCCTTGGCCTGCGGCGGCCTTGCCTCTTTCAAAAAACCGTCTATCATGCCTGTGAGCTCCGCCGCGTTAGACGGATAGAACTGGCCTGCCATCACCACCGGACGGACGAGGTCTTTTTTCTGTGCGGGTCCTTGCGAATCGATACCTTTAGCGCAGGATACATTGGTAAAAAGCAGGATTGTCATTGCGAGCGACCATCGGGAGCGAAGCAATCTCCCGCAAAATATTGATTTCAGGAGATTGCTTCGGTCGCTCACGCTCCCTCGCAATGACATGCTATATCTTCTATATCCACCCATATCACCCCCCCCTATTTCCACACCCCCGGTATCACCTCACCGTCCGCACACTTTCCGTCCTTTAAATTGTTCTCGACCACAAAAAAGCCCTGCCGCTCGATGGCCTTTTCGCGCGAGATAGGACAATACGTTGTGTCGCCCTCGGGATAATAGACGTTCCCCGTATAAACATATTTCAGGCCCATGTCGAGCGCGACCTGCCTTGCCTTTTTCAGCGTATCGACCGGCGTCGGCGGAAGGTTCTGTATCTTATATTCCGGATGAAAACGCGTGAAGTGGACCGGCACGTCGGTCCCAAGATTATCCTTCACCCACCTTGCAATCCCGGCAAGCTCCTCATCGCTGTCGTTCTCGCTTGGGATGACAAGGTTCACGATCTCGAGCCAGACGCCGCTCTCTTTTATCACCTTCATCGCGTCCAGGACCGGCTGAAGGTGGCCCTTTGTCATCTTTACATAGAACTTGTCGTCATAACCCTTGAAGTCGATCTTTATGGCGTCGATATATTTCAACAGTTCCTTCAGCGGCTCGGGGTTGATATATCCGGCGCTGACCACCACGGTCTTTAGGCCCCGTTGCCTCGCGAGCGTTGCGATATCCATTATATATTCAATAAAGATGGTCGGCTCGCTGTATGTGAATGCGATGGACGCCGCACCGCTTTGAACCGCCGCGTCGACCACCTCTTCGGGCGACATGTTCATTGTCGCGACCTCCCAAGGATAGACCTGCGCTATCTGCCAGTTCTGACAGAACTTGCACTGCAGGTTGCAACCGGTCGTGGCGATCGAGAAGGCCTTGCTGCCGGGGAGGACGTGGTAGAACGGCTTTTTCTCTATCGGGTCCAGATGGGCGGCCGCGATCTTTCCATAGACCATTGAATACAACCTTCCGCCGATGTTCTTTCTTGCGCGGCAGGTGCCTATCTGGCCGTCGGAGAGGACGCACTTGTTGGGGCAGAGCCCGCACTTCACGCGGTTATTTGGGAGCTGCTCCGAAAATTTAGCGAGGTGGAACGAAGAGCTGTCCTGCGACTCGATTGCGCTGTGCTCCCTGTTGTAAATGACAAGGACGGTCAGCGCAACGATGGCCGCTAGAAAAAGTATGGCTCCGATTTTCGCCTTCATGGTAGTTGCAGAGCTTGCTCTGCCAAGTATGTAACGGCACCCTTTAGGGTGCCATCAGTTGGTGGAGGGCTAAAGCCCTCCGCTACACGGATTTGGCAAAGCAAGCTTTGCCACGACAATCATCTAAAGAACATGTAAAAGAATAAAATGAAAAGCGTTATCCCCGTGAGCCCAAGACAGAGGTTCAAGAACAGCCCGTCCTTTGCCCCGCGGCGCAGGAGATAGAATTTTATATTTATCAACCCGTGCAGCACAAAACAGATAAAAACCGGGAGCGGAAGGATGTCCTCGTGGATCTCTTTTGCGATCCGGCGGTCAATGAGCCCCTTCACGTTGCCGAACCCCGTGATGAAATACGCAAGGATGAAGACGAAGAACATGTGTCCCGTCAGCCGCCCAAGTTTGCGTAATATTCGGTTCATATACACGGAGTAGCGGACTTTAGTCCGCGATCAACGCGCACTGAAGTGCGCTACTCCACTGCCTTTTAGCATATTATACACACTATAAATAAAAAATAAAGCCCCAACAACAATGGCGCTGATACGGCCCACCAACTGAAACTCTTTGAGCCTGTTCAGAAAAGTCAGAAAGAAGAGCGGCAGGAAATAGAGGCTCGTCCCGATAAAGAAGAATATGAAATAGACGACTCCCTTCAAGACACTGTGGAGCGTCGCGACATAAAAGACGGACATGAGGAACGGCGGGCAGAGATTAAAGCCCATCAAGAAGCCCATGAGCAGCGGAAAACCGCCTGCCTGCTTGGAGATCGCGGCGCAGAACTTGAAACGCCCGGCGTTCAAGAGGCCAAGGCCATATATAATGATGGTGAGTGAGAGAACCATCATTGCGGCCGACATGGCGAAATTCATCATGTCCCCCTGGAATCTTTCGCCAACGAACCCGACCACCGCGCCAAAGAGGACATAACCCAGGAATCGGCCGAAGATGAACTTCAAGATCACGCTAACGTCTTTTTTGCCGCTCCTCCCCTCTGCCACCATGAACGGGGCAACGAACGGGACGCAATAGCCAAGGCAGAAGAGGCCAACTGAGAGGCCGGCGAGAAATGGTGATATAATATATTCGTCCATTGATGGCATGTCATCCTGACCCCGCGCTGGTCGAGGGGGAAGGATCCAGTGCGTTCACGGGATCCTTCGTCCGCCGGAGTCTGCCCTCGAGCGAAGCGAAAGGGTGGACTCAGAATAACAACATCGTTATATTAGAAATCTGGATTTTTAGCAAGGTTCGTTCCGTGACCGTTCGTTCCGTGACCGGTGGTTTACTTCGGAAGGTTGATCTCAATATGTTCCGTATCAGATATTTCTAGTTCATATTTACTTCCGGGCTCAAGCTCCATAGGGCCGCTGGTGCGCGTCAGTGTGCGGAGAATAAATAAATGTCCTTGCCATGTCTTGAGTTCCACCGCATTCTGCCCCTTATGTTCCAGTTCATATATCCCGTCGGCGCGCCTTCGCAATATCGTGTGTTCCCTTGATACATTTTGGGCCAGCACCTTTATGTCTGCCCCCTCGCCCCGGCCAATCACGAGCTCATTTTTCCCCCGCGACCAACGGACCGCCTCTCCGTTAAATATGAGCTCGATATTGTCTGGTGGCGTCGTTGGGATCGGTTTTATAATTTCATTTGCCTCAACCGGCCGCTCATAAATATGCCTGGCAATGTACTCGAAATTTTCGCTTCCGCCCACATTAAAGACCGGCATATCGGGATCGATCCCGTATCTAACAAGAGCCTTTCTGATCAACATTGCCACAGCCTGCCAATTCAACCTTACACCCCCTTTTATCATCTTTCTGGCTTCGGCCAGCGCATCATTTAGGGCATTTTTTCTCACACTGTTAAAGGAGCCTTCGACCTCAAACGGTTCTTCTCCGAACGAGACCCCGGGAACAGGCTGGCCACCACTATCGGCCAAAGGGGCGGCAAATTCAGGTGTGGCGTCCTTGGTGAACTCAGGGTGCTTGCGCGCAAATCGGAGGACCTCATTCAATATGACCTGCTCGTACGCCGAATCGAAATATAGAACGGCGCTATCGGCTCGTTCATGCACCCCTTTAAAATTCAATGCGATCTTAAATCCGGCGATCGCGCGCCGATTGGGCCTTAACACCTCATTGAGCAAATACTTTACAAATTGGGAGGCGCCCGGCATGTTGACGTTGAAATATATCCGCCCGTGCACATTTCTGCTGAACCCGCCGCGCCACTTGTACCAACTGCCTGCATCTTCAAACCCGGGCATTTTGCCCATCTCCGCCTGATATGCGGCCTCCAAGTCGTCTTTTCTTTCAACGGCCATCAGTTCTGTCGCCTTTGGGTCCATCACAACATCGTCATATCTTAGTTGAGGAAGGTCGCCTTTTGGTTCCTCTGAAATTGACCGAGAGACAACTTCTAATTCACGAGCGCTGCCGACATAATCCTCCGGCCTCGGCTCGCCGATCCAGTTCCGCAAGAGGCCCAACAGTCGCTTTGCCTCGTCGGCCTTCAGCGGGCTGGCAGCAACGTCCCTTTTCTTAAGGTGGGCTTTCAGCCGCTCATCGATCCTTTTCCGCGTGGCGGCTTCTGATGCCTCTCGCTCCCGCCTTGCTTCATCAGACGGTTCCAAACCGAACTGTTCCGGAGTGAGCCCGAGATTCATCAATGCCAGAGATACATCATCGATATCCCTCTGCCCCGCTTTTCTGGAGGTTTGCTCCATCTTAAGTTTAGTTACCATCTCTGTCGCCTTCTCTCTGAACTCGGAAGTTTCGTAATAGTGCATATCTTTCCGACCTTCGTTGACCGTAAGACCTGCTATCTTGAACAGCTTAGCGAAGTCGTCGAGGATCACGGTCGTTGACCCCTTTGCGCCGGTGCTCTTTTTCCCGTCCGTTCCTCCCTGCGCCGGCCGGCTCGGTGGGCCACCCCTGATACCCGCCGCGCGTCCGCCGGGGTCGCCTGGCAGGCACGCCGCATCTATACGCTCTGCCACAGGGCTTTTTTTCGGCGCATCCGGACCTGGTCGGGCTTCAAAACCTTCTGCCCCCGCCATCGGCGCGCCTGGTGCCTTTGGGTGTGATGATGCATCAACATCACTAATAACGGTTTGAAGGCGCTCCTCCGTTAATGCGCCGCCTTCTCTAAGAAGGGGTTCAAACAATTTGTATGGATCGCTCCCTTCCCGCTTCGCACGGTCTCGAATTTCAACCGTGACCGCATCGGCCATGACATAGTTCAGGAAATACGTGTCATACAGCTCGCTGGCAAGATGATAGACCCCGAACGCAAAGGTGCCGTCATCATTAATCCCAAGGACATCTCTTTGAAGTTTGGCAATGGCCGCCATCTTGTCGCTGATCGTTGGATATGACGGATCGGACATGATCCTGCTGGCAGAGGCTAAAACATAACTCCTTCTTGTTTTATACACCTCATACTTCTGCGTGATCTTGGCATACGCACGCATATACTGCGCTGAAAATTGGCCCGGTAGGTAGGCCTCTGCCCAGGAACCATCAAAGACGGCATCTGCCGCGGCACGGGCAAATGCCTCTGCCACCCCATATTGTAGCTGATTCGAACTTAAAAGATAGCCCTCGCCTTTTTGCGTCAAATTTTCCTCTGCAAGGACATTATGGACAAGGTGGCCGACCTCATGGAGGATCGTCCTTAGATCGGAGAGCGTGATCCTTTCTGGATTCAACTCCGCGAGGACGACCTTGGCCCCATTCACGGCAGAAAAGCTAAGGCCGGTGCTCCGATAATGGTCATTGGATGCCGCGAGTTCAAATACAACGCCAAGTGCAGGATCAAATATATCTATGCCGAATTTATCCATGTAAAATCTCTGCGCAACGAGGATCGCATCGTGAAGTTTCATCGTTGGTTCGACCCCGCCGACTTCGTCTTGCACCATCTTTCGGACCGCATATTCAACATCCCATGGCCGGACATCGCTTCGTTCAGTGCCGACGGCCTCTGCAACCATATCTACAAATTCCCTGTTCGTCTCTTCCGTTGCCTCCAGATACCGCTTTGCAAGCCGCTCTGCGTCTCCCCACTTCATGCCGTTGCGCCTTTCAAAGAGCCAGTCGTGAACGGGCTCGCCAAACCCGGCCTTTCGCAATCTTGCATTCTGCCCTTCGCGGAGTCTTAAAATATCAGTTTCATACGCCTCGATGAACGGAGCCATTGCTTCACGATATGCCCGTTCGCGCTCCGCCCTGTCTTCGATCCCCTCAAAAGCCCTTGGATAAGGCATGCCGCCTATTCCCCTCCCCGCCTCCGTATTTTTCTTGCACGCCGACGAATATACTTCGTCCACCTTCTTGGCCAGTGCCATCACATCTTGATACAGCTCCGGAGCTTCAACGCCACCCCTTTCATTTGCCTTTCTAAGGATGACCGATATCTTTGCGAGCGTATATGCAGGAAGCTCATTTCTGTATCTAGTATCTGCCTTCGCCAGTTCGCTGATCTTTTCAAACGCAGCTTTATATCTTCCGGCCACATCCACATAGATCTGCCGACAGCCCTTCTCCGCCTCTTCATAAGCCGCCCAGTTCTCGTGGGTTTTATTTACATACGCCCTTGTCTGCACAGCCTCATGGCGTTCAATGAACGGTTCCAATAGCCGCCCGACCGCCGATACAAGTTCTCCTGCCGCAGCGGGGTCGTTCACATCCGGCGTCTCGACCCATTGAATCTCTTCAGACGTTGCTACCCTTTTTGCCATAACCGCTTCGATCCTTTGCATCCCGATGGCGACCACTCCCATCGTTGCCGCCGGAACGGCTTGATAGCGTTCTGTTGAAGGCGGCCGCGATGATGGAACCCCGATCTCAAATATGGCCAGTGGAAAGATGCCCTCAGGGACTATCATCTTGCCGTCAACAAACAGGACGGGCCAGCGGCTGAATATGCTTATCGTATATCTTTTGCCGTGCTCAAGGATGCGATCTCCCCGCCCATCTATTCCAGAGGCAGTGCCAGAATCGCGGTCTTCTATTCTTACTGCCGTTGTCTCATCATAATGACGGATGACGGTGCCTTCGGGTGTATCATGAAGACTCAGCTCATTTCGAGGATCATCCACTTCGCTTCCGAAGACAAGCACCGGTCCGGGACTTATTCCCCGCACGAGAGCCACACCGACAACCCCTCCGCTTGGGACATCAACGGCAGAACTAACGCGCGGCTGGACAGGCACTTCTACAGGAGGTGGTAATGTTTGAAATTTGATATTGGATGATGCTGCCGTGTCAGTTACAACAAGTGTTATGGATGCGTCTCCAATGCGAATTATATCCCCATCACACAATTCAAATGGGCCTGTAACATGCTCCTCACCTTCCCTTCCCACAACGCTTATTGAAACAACGCCCTCTTCAGGGACAAGCCTGAAACCCTGCGGATTATTCATAACCTTCGCAATATGCGCCACCGGAACGCCATCAACCGATATTCTAGAAACGGAACCATCCCACATTGCCTGCACATTAGAAGTATTTAGCGTAAGCGATGCAGTATATGTTCGCTTGTCACCAACCGAAGGGCCCTCGGTATCTGCCGCTGGCGGCGTTGCGGGCGCGCCGGGCAACAGCAACCGTTGCCCGCTCAAGTGCCATTCCATTGGAATGCTTCGGTCGAGCCCTTTTAGCCTCTTTAGTGTTTCGGTGATGGCGGGGCCGCCGACATCTCCGACCGTGACATTGGTAATGGTTCGCGATGAAACATTATAATGGATCGTTATTTCCGGCAGACCTCTTATCTGAGGCGGCAGATATTGCGGATTGTCAAAGAAGATTATCCTGCCGGTCGCGGAATCATACACGCCATTTATAGCCACATGGTCGCTCCCCGCATTGCCACCCATCGACTCGCTGCGTTGGATATCAGAGAAATTTCTTGAATAGATCATCCTGATGTTATGGCCCCAAGCATCCCCTGAAGCGGCGGGCGCAAATGTATCCGAGTGGAACGTCTCCCTTCCGACGGTCACTCTATAAGCCCTGCCTCTCCCTATTTCCAACACGTCGCCGGGATATACGATCAGATCGCCGCTCGAAGATGGTTCAACCTCTTTCCCGTCCCTTTTAACTGTAAGCTCGGTTTTCAACTCATCGTTTTCCAGATATTTGAGTCCTCCGTCTTCGGTTGCCTCAAGAAATATCCCCATGCCAGCATCTATCATATCTCCCGACGACCTTCTTACAGAAGAGCCGTCATTTAACGTATAGACATGGACCTCGTGTGGCACCTCTTGAGCCGGCCTTATCTGTGGAAGCTTGGGAATGAACGCCTCGACCCCCTGAATCGGCGCATCGGGCGCCTTTGGGGGTGGCAACGATCTTTGCTCAGCCCACTCGCGATACAAGGCAAGCCCCCTTCTGGCCAACTCGTAATCATCCACGAATCCTTGTTTTTGAGATTGCCTTACTTCATCACCTTCTCTGCTAATTTCAACTTTCAATCCTTCGTTAGAATCAACAATCCTGATGAAGGCCTCCAGCCTGTCGGCATCCGTCAAAACTTCATTCCCTTCAAAAAGTTTAGAAAGCGTCTCATTGTCCCCTTTATAATCAACAGCGCCGATAAAACCCTGGGCAATGGCGCCAAAGTATGTGTAGAGTTTGGCATGCACATCCATGCCCACCTTGACGTTTGCCGCAAGCTTATCAGCGGCTCCGGGCAGAGATAAGATCTCTGCCAATGCTCCTTCGGGTCCCCTACCTTCCGATAACGGCGCGCCGGGTATATCTATATAAATCTCTGTCTCGCCAACTCTCGCGCGCCAGTGCTCGCCGGCTCGAAGACATAAGTGGACATCTCCATCTTTTACGCCGGGTCCCAGCCGAACGTTTCTTATCACCGCGCCACCATTATCTAACTGCTCAAGACCTATCACGCTGACCGGATTCTGATCATTTGAAATGCTATAAACTCCCTTTTTATGATCGCCTCTCTCGACCTTTATCTGCTGGCCTCCCAATTTTGGCTCTGATCTTACTTGAATGTCCGAACGGACGTCACTGCCTATTGTGAAAAAGTATTTATCGGCCGGCCAGGTATGGACCTGGCCGCCGACCCTCATCGTAACCGGGGGAGTTCCTGCCCAATCTTGCTGCCACCCTGCATCACCCATTGTAGCTTTGGAATCAATGGTATCCAATATCTCCGGCGTGATGACATAATACCAGCTGTCTTGCCATTCCCGCCCAATGCCGATCCTTTCGACCTTACCGTCTGGCCCACGTTCGACACCTATTCTGAGCCTATTCATCCGGCCTTTTGTCTTTGTAACGGTCCTGTCATCATGGACAGTGGATGCATATGTCGGGACATCAACTGTGGTTTCAGAAGCCCCACTCTCTATCAATTGTTTAACCACCAGTTGCGGCACCCTGACAAATTCTGCCATTACCGCATTATTCTCGGCCCCCACGCCATCCACTGCGTAAAAAATGAATTCGGAAACGGGCTTGCGTCCCGCAACTCCCCCATCTGGCCCTCGATATGCAAAAACCCCGTCACCCACCCTCATAAATGAACTTGATATTATCGTGGTTCCATCCTCACTGAGCGCAAATATCTGTTCACGCCCATAAACAGAAGAACGCATATCAACAAATGACGGCAATAGAAGGGATCCCTTGGGATGTGTATGACCAACAAAAAAACCTTCTTCGTTCTCTGGCGCCCTGATCGATGTTTCGTCACCACGAACGACGAGATATCTGTCGTCCTTGGTAAGAAATACGCCATATTCTCTGTGAGAGTCACCTCTAAACTGCCCCAGCATTGTATGGATCGCCCCTTTTTTATCCACTGCAGTTGCAATAACAACAGAAGGCCGGTCGGCGCTTGTTCTACCCCCCTCCGACGCCATCGGCCTTATCTCAAGCGTCTCCTCCGGGCTTAATTTGATCTTATAAACGCCCCTGTCTTCTGTCATTTTAGCGCCGTGATCTGTGATTAATTTTGCGATGAGCTCTCGAACATCTTCTCTGTTCTCCGGCTTATATTCCCATTCGCCGGCCTTTTTTGGTGTAACGAGTCTTGCCAAGTTCTTTAATAGCTTTAACTTCGGCTCGATATTTTCGGCGTCTTTTCTGGCCGACCTTGTAAAGGCGAGCTGGTCAACCGTTGCCATGCCGCTCTGCACCAGCGCCGTCTGCAACCGCTCGCGTTTTTTGGCAAGCGTCTTCAGCTCGTTGAATATGACCCTCAATTCGCCTATATCTTCTCTGCCGCTATTTTTATACTTCGCCAGCTTGTCAATCGCCGCCGCCTGCTGTTTCGCAAGGCTATCCAGTTGTGGTTTATATTTCTTCAGCATTATTTCAGCGGTCTTTTCATGAAGTGGCTTGCTGATGGGCATTGCAATGACACCGGCAAGTTTCAGGCCGAAGAGGAATATAAAGCGCTCCTTCATTGCCTCCGGCGACATTACAGCCGTTGGGTCGATCGAGCCATCGCCCATGATGTAATCGCCGGTCGCCAGTATCAGATCCCATGCCGAGAAGCTGACATATTCCGCGCCAAACGCGCCGCCGGCGTTCAATATCTTACCTGCGATCCCAAGTTCCGCCCTTTCCAGCACCAGCGCCCTTGCGGCCTCGGATGTATATTTTTCGCCCCATTTTATCGCCCCTTCTTTTACCAACTGCATCTCCGCCCTGCGGAAGAGGGCGCTCTTCACCAATTGGGAATAGGCCTTGTTTCCCATCCCAAGGAATTTGAACATTCCGACTGTTTCCAGATATTCGATCGTCAAATTTGTGACATTTTCCAAGGTACCCGCATCCGGGTTATATGGGAGCTCGTTCAATGCGGCATAGCTCAAGGCCTTTTCCGCGCCCATAAATACGCCAGAACCGATCAAGAGATTTGCTGTGGCAAGCTGGCCCGTGCTTAGGTCAAATGCCGTGGAGAGCCACGGGGAGGCCGCGCCGACTGTTAAAGACATCGCAACGCCTGCCGCCACAATGATCCCTATCCTTGCGCCAAATTTTATGGATTCCGATCGTTCTAGCGACTCACTGAATTCCTTATTTACAGACTGTGCGAACGGCGAATTTGAAACGGTCAAGAACCTTGCTCTTGCATCTTCTGTCTTTCCATCGTCCAAGAGCCTTCTTGCGACTGTGTAGTTATCGCGGAGCGTTTGATATCGTTTATTAAGCCAGCCCTTATCGACATCATTTTTTCCAACCATCGAAGAGATGAGTTTCTCTTGCTCTATGACCGCCTTAGTAGAATCATCGATGCTGTTCGCAAGTGAAACAAGGTCAATGTCGTCCAGTATTTTTTGAACCTTTGAGCCGTCTCCGTTCAGGTCTAAACTTTCTGCCTCCGAGACGGGGTCTATGAGCTTGCCGCCAACCTCTGCGCTTCCGGCCTGCATCGCGAGTCCCAAGATCCTCGCCTTAACTTCAGCCTTTGTGAATGCTGTAGCGAGCTCAAGGATCGACGGATCCAGTTCTTCGTCTTTTGCCAATTTTTCCAGCGCCGCGCGAACAATGGCGCGGTCATTGCGAGCCCCAAAGGGGCGCGGCAATCCCCAGAATTCACTGTATTCAGGAGATCGCTTCGTCGCCCCGCCATCCTTCGACAATCCTTCGACATGGCTCAGGATGTAGCTCAGGATGAGCGGGGCTCCTCCCGCCACTAAACCGTTGGCGGGCAGGCGCAATGACAGGCTCTCGCTTGCCTGTGCTGTGCCAACGAGAATACTCGCAAAATCCTGGGCAGGGCTTGTCACCGCCGCCTCTATCTCTGACTTTGCGGATTCTTGCCCCTTTAAATAATTATCATGCGCGATCAACGCGGATGCAAGGAATGCTTTTACTTGCATCGCCTCTTCAGGGGGGAGAGTTTCCGCTCCTACGCCTTCAAGCTTTTTAAGCATGGCCAACTGCTGGATGGCAGAACCTATCTCAAGCCTCTCTCTGGCCGAATCGTTCAGTAGCAGATCTTTTTGCGCCTCTCTCTCTTCGGTCTTTTGGACCTTTTCTAAGAAGCCCTCCAGTTCGGCCTCTTTGAAATATTCCCGCCTCTGTTCTACCCATCGACTCATCTCTTCATATCTATCAAACGCCAATAGCGGATTTTCCAATAGATTATCGTCTGTAAAGCCCGGGCTCTTCAATGCAAAGAGGATAACATATAGGGCGGCCCTTTTTTCGCTTGGCAGAGCGCGAAATTCCCTGACAAGTGCCGACTTTGAAAGCGCCTCGTAATCATACAGGCCATCCGGTATATTTATGAAAAATTCGAAGTTTATCTTGTCTGCCGGAAAGCCGTTGGGAAAATGCTCCAATATCGCCCTCTGCGCCGCCTGCCTGACATTCACTTCATAATCATAATAGAAAAGCAGTATTTCTACCTCTCTCTTTGCCTCTTCGAACAACTTTTCATCTCCGGTTGTGACGGAGCTTTGGAGTTTCTCCTCCGTTTGTCTGCCAAGCGAGCTTGACCTTATTCCCCACGGCAGGCTGTCCCATGCATCCAGCACCAACTGTTGGTTGGGGAAGACGCCATCTGTGGCAGTCGAATCGCATTTCCAAAGCCCCGAATGCAAAAAACCATCGGCAGATGATCTGGGCGGTTGTTCTTTCTGATATCCGGAAGAGGGCGCACCTTTGCTCAGGTCTTGGGTCGCGACCTTCGGCTCTTCATTGCCGGATAGTTCCAAGAACCAGCTTGGTATCCCAAGGCCGGTCTTAGAACCTTTTATGTCTCCGCTGCCGTCTGACAAATTAATACCCCCTTTATTATGTAGCGCAGGACTTTAGTCCTGCCAATATTTGCAGACCTAAAGGTCTGCGCTACAACCTTTGACAGAGCAAGCTCTGCTACTACAGAATTGGCAGGACTAAAGTCCTGCGCTACGCAGTTGTGTAAGCAATAAACGTGCCAATTGGATATACAACAAACAAGACGGAGTAAAATATAACACAGTGATATTCCTAGCGTTTTATCCAGCCGCATAACACTCCTAACGCAAAAACTAGGTTTTTGGAGAGTATTTACCCCAAGGAATGGGGGAGTTTACTTTATCGCGGACTCCGCCAGAGGCGGACAGGTAAAGTCGCGCTACTCCGAGTGGCATTAATCAATGGACATAATCGGTTCAATACAGTAAAAGATTCTAGTATATTATCAGATGATCCATCAACTTACACAGGCTCTCTTTTCGATCCACCCTAATGAAGCGGAGGTTTCTCTTGAAAATGGACAATGCAACATTGCTCCTGCGCAACTCAAGACGATTAGGAAGAGGGCTGCCAAACTCCTTTGGCAGGCATCGGAAAAAGGGTTCGGCCAGTTCCCGATCGACCGCCAAAAACTGATCCGCAGTATGATCGGCCGGTTCCTAAAGACCGAAACGATCTGCGCCACCTTGACCAACGGATCCGGCGCAACCGAATCCGATCACAACAACCTTCGCGAAGGTTTCAAACAGACAACACTCTCCCCTGAAGATGCCATCATGCGCGGAGTTGCCACGGCGATGCTCCCCCTCACCCCTTCCTGTCCGGCAGATTATGACTGGGCAGGCTCGGAGCTCTATAACGGCATCTCAAGTTGCGATGATGTGGTTGAACTCATTAACAGGGACAGGCAGACACCTGCGGCAATGTTCTCGGCAAATATGAGCGCCGGCGAGGTTGAAAGTAATTTAATGGACCCGATGTTCGCCCCCTTTTATATACGATACGCAAAAGACGGCCTGAAATCATGCAAAGATGGCGAAGGGTTCACAGATTCATTCAACGTCATCAAGGTTTCAAAGATTTTGCCCAACCTTGAATTCGCCATGCGCGTATTTCACGGCGAAAACTGGGGCGCATGGACGCTTCTGAAGGGCTGCGAGGATAGCAGCGGCAGGAGATATGAGGCGGCGGATCTGGCCCCTCATTACGGCATGCGCGTCTATATGCCCCTCAATGTATAAAGAGATGGCCAAGTGCAGGAACGCACGATCGTGCTGGGGGTGATCGCTGCTGCCT
>Ga0082335_1003479_pt1 | contig 25817 bp, 28 predicted proteins | sample Subgrocontami58m_FD_72375 | JGI IMG/M metagenome (GOLD analysis project Ga0082335, IMG submission 72375) | Subsurface groundwater microbial communities from S. Glens Falls, New York, USA - GMW37 contaminated, 5.8 m (SPADES assembly) (version 2) ...
ATCCAGCTATCGGTTTTGGCAATGACTTTATGCCCGCCATTGGTTTTGATGTATTCAATGGTGGAGGCAAACGAGCCGACATAGACACCATCGCTTCCAACTACGGGACTGCTGGGCGCTGCACCACCCAAATCAATGGATTCATTCATTACACCAGTGGCAGGGTCAATCACATGGAAATAATGGTCAAGCGATGTAACATATAAAAGCGAACCATCCGTGGACGGCGCAGACCATAACGCGCCTCCCAATTCAATTGGGTCAGCGTCTTCTTTTCCATTCAAATTGATGACGTATAAAAAGCCATCCGCATTGGGAGCATAGATCGTATCATTTAAAACAAGCGGAGAACCCACCCACCCGCCCTTGTTTTCAGTGAAATGCTTAGTCCATTTCTCTTTCCCTGTTGCAGGGTCAAGACTTATAAACGGATGCTCCTTTCCGGTGCTTCCAATCAAGAGTTGACCATCGGATGTGAGAACAGGGTTTGCATAAAACAATAACTTGCCATTGGCTTCAGGAGGGTAACGCCATACTTCTTCGCCGCTTTCCAAATCCACAGCATAAACAAAAGAGCCGGCGGCAAGATAGGCATGTTCAGCGTCTGTAGCGAGACCGGGCCAATTGTTTGCCAAGGGTTGCCCGCTGCAAGCGCTAAGAAAAGTTGCGCCGAGGGCGATCAGAATAAATAACTTCAATCGTTTTGTATTCAAGTCGGTATTACTCCTAATTAATCGTAACGCCTCGTTGGCTGTTACGATGATATTGCTAGGGCACGGGGTCGTATCCGCCCGGGTTGAACGGATTACAACGCAAAACGCGCCAAACCGCCATAAACGAACCTCTTAATGCGCCGTTTTTATAAACTGCCTGGTAACCATAATGAGAACAGGATGGATAAAAACGGCAGGTGTTCGCAGGCAAGCCAGGCGACACCACCATTTGATATAAACGGATCAAAGCCAGCATGGCGATGCGCGGCCAGTTGGCCAATGTGCGCGGCAGATCGCGCAGGCGCGGCTCGTTTGAATAATCATGAAGGTGGTATTGATTTTCAGGATTCATCCGCAGGGAGGATTTTAGCGCGTCGAAGAAGATTGATTAGCGCCGTGCGTGTATCTGCTAAAGTGGCAGCCGCAAGCGCGGGTCTGGCGATCAGGATCAGGTCCCAGCCAGAGGCGAGTGAGATAAGCAATGGCCGCATGGCTTCGCGTAAAAGTCTCTTGGCGCGGTTGCGGTGGACAGCCGTCCCGCTTGTTTTGCCTGCGGCAACTCCCACGCGCACATGCTGGGTCGAAGTCTCATTGGCTTGTGCTACCAGCACGACAAGCGGGTGGGCATAGGACTTGCCAATTCGCCGCACCCGCTTGAAATCTTCGGATCGAGTCAACCGAAATTTTCTCTGCACCCGCGCCTCAGTAAGATATCCGTTCTTAAAAATATCCTACCAGCGAGTCTTCTTGACGTGCTCGTTGGACTTAACCGTGAGTCTAGTGCGGCCGCGCAAACGGCGGCGTTTTAGTACATTACGACCATCAGCCGTGGACATGCGTTTTCGGAAACCATGTACGCGTACGCGGCGGCGAATCTTGGGTTGGTATGTTCTTTTCGGCATTCAAAATACTTCCTTGTTTAAATGATGATTGCAACCCCCGGAGCAGGGAGTTAGCTGTCAGTCAGCGGCGCAAAATTATACCCCAATCGCTCTGATTCGGTCAATTTGGATTCGCGGCGAGTTTAAAGAGCCGAAACACAAAGGACCCGAAGTACACAAAGGAAAATCGTAAAAATCTTCGTGTCTCCGTGTCTCAGTGGTTTAATAGTTATTGGGTTTCCTGCGTGACCTTTGTGTGCTTTGTGTTAAAAAACTTATCCCATATCCTTTGTTTAGCGGACTCTTCAATAAATGATGATTCGAACGCATAGCGATTGCATACGGAAATTTCACCCATGCTCATTCCCAAAATTTCATGCGCAATCCGATATTCATTATTGACGTTTGTTTCCAAAACTTCAGGATCATCAGAGTTAATGGTTACGCGCACGCCAAGATCGAATAATTTCTTGAGCGGATGCGACTCAATCGCCGGCACGGAATTGGCCAGATAGTTGCTCCATGGGTTGATCTCCAGTGTAATGCCACGTTCCTTGACCAATTCAACAGCGTTCATGTCTTCAATAACATGGATGCCATGTCCAATGCGGTCAGGCTGAAAGGCGTGGACCGTATCCATCACGGCGGATGCAGGTGTGTCCTCACCCGAATGAACTGTGATTCTCAAGCCGGCATCCTTTGCCTTCAACATTGGCTTTACAAAATTACTCATTGGATAAAGCAGTTCTCCGTCTGCAAGGTCAACGCCCTGGATGTGCTTTTTATGGCGAATCGCCCAATCCACTGTTTTGACACAGGACTCCGCGCCCATGCCGCGCGAGGTGATGGCAATGATACCTATCCCCATATCGAACTTCCCCTCCGCGCGTTCCTTTGCCCGCAAGAGGCCATTCAAACAAGCATCCCAGTTCAAATCATGTCCGTGAAAAGCCCAGTCTGGCGAAAAGCGGACTTCAAACAACTTAATATTCTGTTTTGCACAATCTTCAAACAATTCCCAGGCAATCCGCTCGAAAACAGCCGGCGAAGTAATGCTGTTCTGAAAAATCTCAAAGGCATCCAGCACGGCTTGCAGGTCACGCAACTGGTCATAGACTTTGACGTATTTCTCCAATGCACCGGCTTCATACGCAGGTAGTTTCAAATCGTACTCGCGCGCAATGTCAATAATGGTCTGCGTGCGGATCGCGCCTTCAAGATGACAGTGAATTTCGGTCTTGGGGATGTCGTTATATTTTGGGTCAAAGTTTTTCATGAGAAGGACCAATTTATTATTGAATCTGTCCGAAAATTGGGGGCGACTTTAATCCACTCTGTTTTATCGGAAGGGTTACTGCCTGGTCATGGAACTGGCGGGTTGGAGGCAAAGGCGCTGACGCCGGATATAAAGGTTGGTCAATCAAAGCAGGCAAACGGTCTGCGGTGATGCACAGAGTTTAGAATGATCCGGTCGAGTGATAATTCTCCAATCCCCCCAATCATAAATCAAAAATGGAGTCGATTGAACCTCGACTCCATTTTTGGCGTTTTGATGTTACTTGGTCTTGATTGTAATGGACTTGGGGCGTACTTCTTCCGCTTTGGGAAGTGTGATGGTAAGGATACCGTTCTCGAACTCGGCTTTGGCCTTGTCAGCGATCACATCCGTAGGCAGGGCAATCGTGCGTTCGAAAACACCCCAACGCTGCTCGCGAAGGTGATATGCCTTCTCCTTTACATCTTCCTTTTCCTTGACTTCGCCCTTGATGGTAAGCACTTCGCCGGTAACGTTGATTTGAACATCATCGGTTTTGACGCCGGGAATGGCGGCTTTCACCACGATCTCGTTATCGGTCTGGTACATATCCACAGTGGGCATGGACCAATGACCGTTGCCCAGGCGGAGCGGCCGCGTGAAGGCGTCGTCGAACAGGTGATCCATGGCTTCACGCAAGGTCATCATCTCACGAGCAGGCTCCCAACGAATTAAGTTTGACATAGGTACCTCCTTTAGGTTTGGTTGATTTGGACTTACACGCTTAATTTAAAACGCCTGCGTTAAAAAAGCGCAAGCGTTTTATATTCATTTTGTTAGAAATTTTTATTATTCTTTTGCGCGTTTGAAATCCACAAAGCGATAACCAACCCCGCGTTCAGTCAGGATGTACTTGGGGTCGGCTGGTTCCTTCTCCAGTTTCTGGCGCAGGTAATTAATGTAGAGACGGACGTAATGCGGCTCGTCGCGATATTCGTAGCCCCAAACTTTTTGGAGCAGCTGATCATGTGAAACGACCCAGCCTGCATTTTGTACCAGGTGGAAGAGCAGGCGGTATTCGGTTGGGCGTAATTTAACAAGTTTGCCTTCGAGCCAAATTTCGCGGCGGTCAAAATCAATTTTGAGGCGTTTGTCAATTTCAAGCAAACCGTGCATCGAGCCGCTGACTCCCTCGGTGCGGCGCAGGACAGCTTTGATACGGCTGACGAGCTCGCGCGGGCTGAATGGCTTGGTAATGTAATCATCCGCACCGTGTTCAAGTCCGCGCACCCGGTCATCTTCCTCGCCTTTGGCGGTCAGCATGATGACAGGCACATTGCTGAACTCACGCACGGTTTCGAGTACTTCGAAACCATCCAAATCAGGCATCATCACGTCCAACAGGATAATGTCTGGTGTGACATCGCGCATTTTTTGAATGGCTTGCTTGCCATTAAACGCTTCGCTGACCTGGAAACCATCATGTTCCAGGTTCATCCGAATGAAGCGTACCATGCGCTCTTCATCATCCACTACGAGAATGCGGCGGCGTTCCAAAGAATCAGGCATATTACTCCCTTACGAATCCAATGATCTTTTCTTCTTCTGCATTTTCCAGGATCTCAATAAAATTTATCTTATTGATCGGCCAGATCACCTTGACGACGTTGCTTTCAATATAATGCAGATCCTTGCCATCCTTTTGGCGTGGATTCATCACGAAGATGAAATTGTCCGTAGGTTTGGGCAGTTCAGCCAATTCTCCTGCCACCGAGGCTTCACCCGCAATGTGTAAAATAATCGAATAGGTCATGTTCTGCTCACTTTCCTTAATAATTTTCTATCATGATTTGTATTTTCATTTTTCCGAGCGCAACCATATCGCGATGGTGGATGATTTGCTCAACATTTGGGGAAAGCCGCGTGCCATTCCAGTACGTGCCATTGGATGAACCGAGATCCATTAGGATAATGCGGTCACCATCTCTCTTAATGACTGCGTGCATGCGCGATACGCCAGCATCATAGCCTTGATAAGGCGAAAAGTCGATATCTGGTCTGCTGGGATGGCTTTCGCTGGTGCGTCCCATCGTAAATTCATTTCGCTGTGAAAGCGGCAAAATCTGCCCTGTATCCACCAGGTGAAGACTCCCCCAGGTTTCTCCGCCTCTAAACTTCTGAGATGGATCATCAGAGGGTTTTTTAGAGACTGATTGATATTTTTCTGGGCCGAGCGATTGCTTTATCAGAGAATGAACACCCGCAAAACTTGCGCCACACTCTGCGCAAAACATGGCTCCTGTCAGATTGTCATGTTGGCAGTTGGAACAAACGATCATTCTGCCTTCTCCTTGTCCCCGCTTAATAATAATGCCCGGGTACTATATTTTATATCCTTGTGGCCTGCAAGACTCCAGGTATGCTTTGTTTCCAAATGTTTGGCTTCGAACAATGCTGTCTTTGACAGGGAAAGTTCACCCTGCGATAGCAGGTGTGTGGCAAGATTTTGCAGGTAACGCGCTGCCACATCAAATTGATCCGCTTCCACCGCCGCCTGGGCACGCTCCTGCATGCGATATAAATTGAGGTGCGATAGGGCATTCAAGATTCGGGAGGGAGGTTCTTCCTCTGATGGGTTCTGTTTAATACCGAGGGTCAGTTTTAAACGAATTGGAGGAACGGGTCTGGGTCTGGCCATGATTGAGGTTTTTAATGAACCATCCAGTAATTTCAGCACATCTCCATCCAGCGCTTGTGGGCTGACAAGAAATTCAAATAATATATGCAATGCTGTACCCTGTAAAATAGGTCCGAGATGGATGGGAGATTCGACCTCAATGAACCCGCCTTCAGGTTGCAGTCGAAATCCATAATTTATCCTGATATGTTCCTGCCGTTTATATTCAAGGAGAACCTCGTCTGCAAAAGATCTGGCCAGCGCCTTAAATTTGTCTGTCAGCAGCCGCTCAATATCGCTTGGTTTTGAGATGTAAGCCGACGAACCGCCTGTTTTCCCTGCAAGTGCATCCAAAAAGACGTCATTCCACTCATGTCCAATACCCATGGCGGTGATGCCAATATGTTGAGCAGCGGCATCTTCGGCAAGTTTCAAGCATGCCTTTTCATCACCATAGGTCTGTCCATCCGTTAGTAAAATAATATGGTTAACCCGCGAGGGATCCAAAGTGCGGCGAATTTCTTTAATCCCCGCCCGCAACCCTTTATAGATCTCGGTCGCGCCGGAAGCCTGCATCATTTGAATGCTCCCTTCGTGTTTCTTTTTTTCGAGATTGAGCGCCGCAGGGACAATCACTTCAGCATGATCACTAAAAGCCACCACACTCAATACATCTTCCGGGCGCAAATTGCGCAACAAATGAATGGCCGTGGCTTTTACAAAATCGAGTTTGTCTCCCTGCATGGATGTGGAACGATCCAGAATCAGGCAGATATTAAGAGGGGCGGAGGAAAGCTTTTCCTTCTGGTCACGCGGACCAACCTCAAGAAGGGCATAAACCAATTGCGGTTCATTCAACTGCACAAGGTTGGTGCGGCTGAAACTTACTTCATGTTTTATGACGCTGCTCTCTTCAATTTCAGCGGGCAGGGTGGCATCGTATAAATTACGACGCTTTGGGTTTGAGAGCACTTCATAGGCCAGCTGAATTTCAAGAAATAGCTCGGTCTCACCAGCGGCTACATTCTTATCTGGGTGCAGGCGCTGTGCCGAATCAAGGTAAGCGCGTTTAATATCCTCCAGGGGTGCATCACGGAAGACACCCAAAATTTCGTAATAATCGGGCTTGCGAGACGGCATGATTATCCGATCAACTGTGCGAGGATGACTGATATATTATCGGGTCCACCGGCTGCGTTGGCAGCTTCAACCAAATTACCACAGGCGCGATGCAAGGTCGGCGCCTGGCTGATGATGCGGAAGATGTCGCTCTCGCTAATCACACCCCAAAGACCATCACTACAGATCATCAGATAGCCGTTATTCGGAAATGGAACGGTAAATATATCAGCTTCCAGAGATTCTCCCTGACCCAAGGCGCGGATCAAAACATTGCGATGAGGAAAGTTTTCGGCTTCATACTTATTGAGGTGTCCGAGTTCCTCCAAACGTTTGACCAGTGAATGGTCGCGAGTGATCGGCATAATACTTCCATCCGGGTGAATGGAATAAGCGCGGCTGTCGCCCACATGTGCGATGGTCATCTGTTGTCCCAACACTAGAGCGGCCGTCACGGTCGTGCCGCTGCCTGGCGCTTCGCGCTGAACGTATTGATGAGCCTCCATAACGGAAGACTCCATCACTTCCTGCAAAGAAATCTGAAGGCTCTGGGTGGGCAGATTGTATAAATAGGAATGAAATTTCTTAGTGATATTGCCGGCCATGATTCGAATGGCGGCATTGCTGGCCACTTCTCCAAACTGATGCCCCCCCATTCCGTCTGCCACAATATATAATCCGAAGGGAACATTATCGGCGCTTCCTGAGACCGTGGATGTCAGCGCAAGCACGCTATCTTCATTATGCTCACGCTGTTTCCCAACAGACTGCCCCACAGCAGCAACCAGTTGTTTAATCTCATAGGCAAAATTCTGGTTTGTGATAATGGCATTGATCTGATGATCTGAAAGCGGGGCAGTGATGACCGCATTGGACTGTTTCTGTTTTGCGGGTTCTTCCTTTGAACCAATTAGTTTTCGAAAAAAATCAGCCACGTGAACTCCTTTTATGCGGACAGAGCATACACATTATGATCTGTTGAACCGAAATAAACAATATCGTCAAATACGATGGGCGAACCAGTGATGGCAGCCTGGGATCCAAATTTCCAGCGTAACCGGCCAGTGCGATATTCAAGACAATACATACTGCCATCCACAGACCCGCAATAAATGGAGTCCTTATAAACGAACGGCGAACTGCTCACCTGATTATCCGTGCGGAAACGCCAAACCTCCCTGGCGGTGCGTAGATCCACACAATAAATAAACCCATCTGATGCGCCGATAAAAATTAAATCCTCCGCGATCGCAGGTGAGGAGACTGAACCTTTACCCAGGCGGAATTTCCAGATTGCCCAGCCATTCTTGGCATCCAACGCAAAGAGCGTTCCATCCAACGAGGCAGAATAAACAGCCTGCCCTTTATGGATTGGGGAGGATGTGATCGAACGTTTTGCCTGAAAACGCCATTTCATCTCGCCCCGAAAATCAATGGCATACATGGCGCCGCCTTCTGTTCCAAAATAAATCATTTCATTTGCGACCAGCGGCGTCGAGTGGATCGGCGCATCTGTGGAAAATTTCCAGACTGCCCGGCCTGAATTAACATTCACAGCATGCAGGTCTTGATCATCCGATCCGAAAAAAATATGCCCATCCGAAAATCGGGGTGATGAGTAAATTTTTCCTTCTGAAAAATAAGTCCACACCACTTTACCGGTACGCGCACCGACGACATGCAAACGCCGGTCTTCTGAACAGAAAAATATATTGCCGTCATAAACCAACGGACGGGAGACGATACCGCCATCCGTCGGATATTTCCACTGGAATTGTCCATCAGCCGCATTCAAGGCATACAGGTTATTGTCATAACACCCAATAAACAAACTGCCCTGATGCAATAATGGCGTGCCGCGTATCTCATCCTCACATTTAAATGTCCACAACGGCTTAATTTCCCCAGTCGAAACAGGTAACCCGGAGGTGATGCTGGAGAGCGCCCCGGTTTTACGCGCAACTTTCATCAGTGCGCCTTTCATGGCCGACGCGCTGGGAAATCGATCGGCGGGGTCATATTGCAACGCCTTGTCCACGACGGCCTCAAATTCCACTGAAATATTGGAATTGATGCGTCGCACAGGGCGTTCTCCAAAGGAGAAAGGCGGCTCAAGACGCGGGTCGCGGTGTGTCACTGCATGGTGTAATGTCGCGCCCATCGAATAAATATCCGCGAGCGGGGTGGCTTCGCCACGATACTGTTCAGGAGGAGAGTATCCTTCCGTGCCGATCATGGTGCCTTTTTGCCCGGATTGGAAAGTCTTGGCGATGCCAAAATCCACAAGCACCACATCCCCATTATGATTGATCATTACATTGGACGGCTTCATATCGCGGAAAATAATCGGGTCTGGTTTATGCCCGTGAAGGTATGCCAGCACGTCACAAAGCTCAATCGCCCAACGGATCACCTGGTCTTCGGGTAAAAATCCATTCGCCTCGTTTATCACAGTTTCAAGATCTTTCCCATGAATAAACTCCAAAACGAGATAAGAACGATCGTTTTGTGTAAAATAATCGTGAATGCGAGGAATGGCCGGATGATTGAGCGTGGCAAGCATGTTGGCCTCGCGTTCAAAATTTTGTACAATGGTCTTACGCACCAACGCATCCGGAACACGATTGATCATTTCCTTCACCGCCACCAACTTGATGACATTTGGAAAATGCAAGTCGCGGGCGCGATAGACAGACCCCATGCCGCCAACACCGATGACATCCTGAATGATGTATCGGTCCACCAGCGTTACACCAGATTGCAATTGCTGGCGCTGAGGTGTTTGATCTTCTGATCCTGAATCAATGGGCGATGTGATATTCTTTGTTTCCAGAGAAAGCTCCTGCTCATGTGTTGCTGGATGATGAATTATAGTGTGCTGTGAGGGGAATTGCAAATGCCAGCCATTGAAATTTTGTCGGCAAACAGACTTGCACGAAACACCTTTCTACGGCACAATGCACACTGCAAGAGCGGTATCATAAAGGAATTCCCGTGCAAAACCCAAGGCGATTCGTATTTGTGGATACTCGACCACCGACATTATTTATCCAAAGAGGAGGGTCAGCAGATTCAATCGCCCGAGACAGCCGCCGAACTATTCTCCCAAGAAAAGAGTAAATCCATGACCGATCTACATCCACTCGCTGGAGTCTATACCGCAGCTGTAACTCCCATTAAACCCGATTCAACACTAGACCTCGAATCTGTTCCCACGCTTTTGCGCTTTCTTGCCTCGCGCGGATGTCACGGCGCATTGCTCTTTGGCACCACGGGCGAGGGACCCTCCTTCTCGCCCAAAGAACGCGAGACATTGATGCGTTCTGCGCGTGTCTATCGTCAGCAATTGCCTGGGTTTAAATTACTGGCAGGCACAGGCACACCCAGCCTTTCCGAAACCATTGAATTAACCAAGCTCGCCTTCGACCTTGGCTATGATGGCGTTGTTGTCCTGCCTCCATATTATTTTCGCAAAGCAACCGATGAAGGATTATTCAATTGGTTTAGTGAAGTGATAACGAAAGCCGTGCCAGCCAATAAATATTTACTTGGCTATCACATCCCCGTTATGACAGGCATTGGTTTCTCACTGGATTTGCTTGCTCGCTTGAAAGAGGCTTACCCTACTCAGTTCGCGGGCGTCAAAGACTCATCCCACGATGAATCGTTTTCGGCTGAAGTTGGTCAACGCTTTGGCGAAGACCTTCTCGTTCTCAATGGCACGGACTCACATTTTCACCACGCGTTGAAAAACCATGCGCAGGGAGCCATCACCGCGCCTGCCAATTTGATTTCGGACAATCTGCGCGATATTTGGGATTTATTTCAGGAAGGCAAAGACCCTTCCGAAATTCAGGCAAAGGTCACCGAGCAAAGACACCTTTTGGAAAAATACTCGCCGATTGCCCCAATTTTGAAAGCTCTGTTGCATAAAATCCACGACCTGCCGCGTTGGTCGGTGAGACTGCCCTTGGAAGAAATTTCATCTGAGCTTGAAGAGCAAGCATTTCAAGAATTTGAAAGTATAAAGGTTTAAACTTACGGACGTTTAAACTTTCCAACCTGGAAACCAAAATGAATTGGCGACTCCTTTACACTCCCCCATCCAACTTGGCTAAATAATCTCTTGCTGCCTGTAGAAAATCCCATGCTTGATCAATCATTGCTTTTACCGAAGATGACTGAAATTTGGCAGAGGCATCATAATCACTGGCGATACGGCGGCTAAATGCCTCCAAGAGCCACTTGTGATATTTTTTATCGAAGATCCCGGTCTTAATGAAATGTTCGCCAAATGCCCCATGAACATTTCCGTGCTTGCTGAAACTCAAATCCTTTTCATTCAACAAGGCTTCGGCGATATAAAACATCGCATAATAAGCGCGGCTGATCGAATCGGCCAGATAGCCCTCCTTCAATAGAAGGTCGGCAGACTCAATTGCTTCTTCCGCTCGAAGCAGAAGCGGGATGTTTTCTTCTTTCATACAATTTGATCCCTTCGTTTTTCACATTACGGAGTAATGGCTTTTTCCCCGAATTCCAATCCCTCTCGCGCATGAACATCGGGCTGACCGTAATCAAATACTGCAAAGACAGGTCACTGACCAAATCAGCAGTGCGGCTGATTTCCTTGTTATGGAATCGGAAAGTATCCAGCACGATCAAAACATCCACGTCTGAACCATCTTCATAATCTCCGCGCGCGTAAGAACCAAACAAATATATTCTCCTGATGCGGTCGCCATACAAGCGCGTCAGAGATTGCTTGAACTTCTTTAGGATTTTTTGAATATTCGTGGGCATTTCTTGTTCCTGTCGTTATCTTACCCTATTTTTATTCAAACGGATATTACAAATTTCTCTACTGTACAAATAAGAATAATTTTCGTCATTGCGAGCCGCGTTCGTTGCGGCGAAGCAATCTCCAAATATGCGAGGGGATTGCTTCGCCGCCATAGGTCAAAAGCGGCGGCTCGCAATGACGGATATACGGTAGAGAATTACAAATTATACCCTCCAGAGTCTGGGAGTAAAATACATCCATGAACACATGGCGCCTCCTTTACACTCCTCCATCCACAGGCGCGTGGAATATGGCCGTGGACGAAGCCATTCTTGAGCATATTTATCGAGGCGAATCGCAACCTACTTTACGTTTGTATGCGTGGAATCCGCCATGTTTGTCTTTGGGACATGCGCAACCTTTTGCGGATGTGGATATGGCGCGGTTGAAAGCCAACGGCTGGGAAGTTGTCCGCAGGTTGACGGGAGGACGGGCGATTCTGCACACAGATGAATTAACTTATTCAGTGGCAGGAAGCGCGGAAGAACCTATTCTTGCGGGCGGCGTTTTGGAATCTTACAACCGTCTCGCACAGGCTTTGTTGTATGCTGTGCGTGAATTGGGTTTGCATGTTGAGATAAAGGAACACGTAGGTCACGCTTCCAGCGTGACAAACTCAACTGGCGGTGAAAGTCACGCTAAAAGCGTGACCTACGTTAATCCCATTTGTTTCGAAGTGCCATCCACATACGAGATCACAGTGCATGGTAAAAAGTTAATTGGTTCAGCACAGGCACGCAAGAAAGAAGGCGTGTTGCAGCACGGCTCGCTTCCGCTTAAAGGTGACCTGGCGCGAATTTGTCAGGCTTTGGTATTCAAGGATGAAGCCGCGAGAGAGAATGCGGCGCGAAGATTATTGACGCGCGCGGCGACCGTCGAATCCGTTCTCGGTGTGGAAACTGCCTGGGAAACAGCAGCCCAGGTTTTCGTTAAAGGATTTGAAGCGCAGTTGGGAATCCGCTTTCAGCGTGGGGAAATGTCCCGATCCGAATCCAAAAGGGCTGAAGAATTAGTTCGAGAAAAATATGCAAACCCTGCATGGACAGAGCGGATATGAAAAATTTTCTTGTTTACGGCTCGTACGGCTATACTGGAAATTTGATCGTTGAGCAGACGGTCAAAGAGGGATTGCGACCATTGCTCGCGGGGCGTGATGAAAAGCTATTGCGCGCGCAAGCGGAAAAATTTGGCCTGGAATATCGTGCCTTTTCAATTGATAACACTGCCGCGCTTGACTCGGCTTTGCTGGAAGTGGACGCGGTCTTGCATTGCGCAGGCCCGTTCGTGCTGACGTTCCGCCAAATGGCGGAGGCGTGCATCCGCACGAAGCGGCATTACGTGGATATCAGCGGCGAGATCGAGGGCTTTGAAGCGCTGGCGGCGATGGATGAAGAAGCAAAACGCGCGGGCATTATGTTGCTGCCCGGCGGCGGATTTGATGTAGTGCCATCAGATTGTTTGATCGCGCACGTTGCGGGAAAACTTGCGGGGGCAACACATCTTGAACTTTATATAAAAAGTATCGGCAGTGGAGTCTCACGCGGCACAGCGCGCTCTGGAATTGAGAACAGTCACAGAGCAGGGCGCATCCGCCGCGACGGGAAAATTGTCAGCGTGCCAAATGTTTGGGATAGTAAACAAGTGGATTTTGGACGCGGATCCACACGTGTTATTTCGGTAGGCTGGGGAGATGTCAGCACGGCATATCACAGCACGGGCATTCCAAATGTGACCGTGTACATGGGCTTCCCCGCTGCGATGGTCAACATGATGCGACTGACTCGTTTTGTTGGGCCAGTGCTTTACACACGCACCGCAAGAGATTTTATGAAATGGATCATCGGAAAATTCCTGGCGCCGGGTCCCTCACGCAAACAAAATGAAAACGGATTTAGTTTGATGATCGCCGAGGTGAGCGATGGCAAACAAACTGTCCGCGCGAAATTACGAACTCCCGAAGGGTATTATCTAACCGCGCTGACAGCTGTTGAAATTATGAATCGCATTCTTTCATCAGATTACAAAACTGGCTTTCAAACCCCAAGCAAAGTTTACGGCGCGGATTTTATTCTGCAATTCGTGGGAGTGACAAGGGAAGATCTATAAGTTTTACAGCCACCCGACATTTTCGAATCAAGTGGTGGTCTCGTACAGCGGGAGAGCACCGCCTACTCGACCAACGGATTGGTCTTCATATCCAGAAAATTTTTCAACAACACTTTCCCGTATTCGGTCAGAATGGACTCAGGATGAAATTGCACGCCATAAGTTGGATGCTGACGGTGCTTGAGCGCCATGATCTCGCCTTCGGCAGTTTGCGCAACGATCTCAAGTTCAGCAGGGACAGGTTCATAGACCACGAGCGAGTGATAGCGCATGGCTTCAAACGGTGAAGGGATGTCCTTGAAGATTCCCTGTCCGTTGTGAATGACGGATGAGGTCTTGCCATGCATAAGACGCCCAGCGCGATCCACTTTGCCGCCGTAGACTGCGCCGAGGCATTGATGTCCAAGGCAGACGCCGAGCACGGGAATCTTGCCCGTGAAATGTTTTATGGCTTCTGCAGAAATTCCGCCGTCTTTCAGAGGTTCGCCTGGACCTGGGGAGATAACGAGATGGTCTGGCTTGAGTGCGATCAACTCATTCAATGAGATCTGGTCGTTGCGAAAGACGCGAATATCCGCGCCAAGTTCGCTGAGGTATTGGACGAGGTTGTAGGTGAATGAGTCGTAGTTGTCAATTAGGGCAAGCATGGGGGGAATGAATAATCGCTTTGGGTGAATTATGGAGGATGAAGTTTTAACCGCTCGCATTCTGAATATCGCTTTGAAGTGTACTCGTATTCGTCAGCGTTTTATGTATGTTGTTGGGCGGTGGTCTACGACGGAGAAGGGGATGTGTCAAGAGGGGAATCCCAATTTTGCAAATCAACTTCATGAATAGAAAGAGCTGTTTTTTCTATTATAGGAAATAATTGTTGAGCTTCTTTTATGGCTTGTTGCACATTCGATCTTCTACCAATAAGGTAACCATTCTTATCGGACATCGAAGCCGATGCGTCAATAGTTGCGTCGGTAAGAGATTTCACAAAACGACTTTGCGCTTTTCCTTCTCCTATAAAGTAATCTACATCATGTTCCCGCATGTTACGCAGGTCTTTAGTTTCAGGAAAGGCATGAATGAATTTATCAATATCTGATGCCAATTCTGGTTTGAATTTCTTCACTTCATGGCATTCTGCATTTTTTGTTGGTTTTCTAAAAGGCGATTACCTTGATAAATAGCGCCTTGCAACCAGATTTTTGCACTGTTCAGAAAATACCATTCTTGTTCTGTAAGAGACATAAGTCTCTCCCTACTATCTATCAATAATCTTTATAATATTTGTGTAAAAATTATACGGCAAAACAGGCATGTCACATGAACATGCCTGTTCGTATTACTTGGAGGGAGTTATCCCGCCCTCGTTTCTACAACTTTTTCCTTCAACCAAAGATTGACCAATGTCTCCACTTTTATGCCGCGAAGGTGCGCTAATTCTTCGATATCTGAAAGTAAATCCGGCTCGATGGGGATTGCGGCAGTAACGTGAAATTCAACATCGGGTGCGTTGGGATCGTCGAATTCGGTAAAGTCGTGCTTATCCCAGAATTCACCCATTTTTTCATGGGAAGCAGTTTTGGAAATGGAACTCTTATTTGCGGGCATAGGATTTACGCTCCTTCTGACTCATGTTGCGTACGCTAATTATAATCACTGTGTTGTCACTGGGTTTGAAGATGAAGAAAACCGATAGGTATCGTCCACCGAAGGTTTGTCCGAATGCGGCATACACATCCTCGCCCTCGGTATAGCCATTTTCCGCGAAGCGGAAGCGGGGATTATTCAACAATGCTTGACGCGTCTCGCGTAATGTGCCGTGATGTTTTCTGGCAAGTTTTCTGGCAAGTCACAATCGCTGCTGGGGCTAAAGCCCGCGCTCAGTACATGTAAGCCCTTCGGGCTGTCCGCTGGCCCGACGAGTCGGATTTGTCCGACTTTCATGAACTGAGGCAGGGATTTATCCCGACGGAAACAATGGATAGTAAGATTGCTATGTCTTCGCGAAAGGCTTGCGTTGCGAGACACATGTCCGCGCGAGGGGTGTCATGATCTATCGCCCACGATCTTCTCGCAATAATTCAAGAGAGGAAGGTGCATTTGCGAGAATCTTGAATCTTCTGTTTCGAATCGAATTTAGAATATTGGCTTGTTGATTGCGATATTCTTCATCCCCACTGACTTGGAAAGCCAAACAATCACCTGCGTGTTTAAAGACCGATGATTGGCATGAGCAAGTTGCAAGAGTCGTTTATATAAATCATCGGACAAACTGCGAACATGAATTGTTTTCATTGGACTTTCCAAAATCACTATATCAACACTAACAATTCACTCGGTTGTATCACTGACAAAGGCGCTGGTTGAAAGTCCTTTACGCTGCGCGTGACAAGATAATCTGCTTTGCACTGCACTGCCGCCATCATTTGCACCGCGTCTTCAAAATCCTTGTAGGGCAGGCTTAATGCCTGTTCAATTGTGGATTGGTCAATGGATGCAACTTTGAGAATTTGCAGAAGGTTTGTGATGGTCACTTTTGCATGAGCAGCGGACTTTCCTTTTTGGACCAGATAAAACAGAGTGGTTAGCGAATGTGGCGCGATAAACCCTTGTATTTTTCCGATCTCGGCATAGGCAAGCAATTGAGCGGACGTCTCATGGAACGGCTCGCGTTCCTGCAAAACATCCAGAATGATATTTAAGTCAAACAGAACTTTAATTTTTTGCGCCATACTTTTCTTCCAAATGTTTCTTATAATCCGCAATCGAAACATTCTTTGAGAGCGTGCCAGAAAGCCTGCGAACAATTTGGGCATTTTCCAGCACGCTAATTGGCACGGGAATATGATATAGGTATTCGTTAATTAATTGTGTGAGAGTAGTGTTTTGCTGGCGTGCATATCGCTTGGCATTTTCAAGCAGTTTGCGCTGCAGGCGGATGGTCAATTTTGTCTCTTGCATGGTTGCCTCTTGCCGTACAGAATAGCATAATTTTGTACGGCAGTCAATAAATAAAAAACGGGCACATAAACATCCTCGCAAAGACACGCGAAGTTCAGCGCGAGAATTGCCTCCCTTGTTCATTCTCATGACAACCAAAAGATTAATAAATTATAGTAGAATTACGCTCGTTGGGGCGATGGCGGAATCGGCAGACGCAACGGACTTAAAATCCGTTGGTAGTGATACCGTGAGGGTTCGACCCCCTCTCGCCCCACATCGTGTCATTGCGCAGGTTTGGAACCTCGAACACGCAATGACATATTTATCAAAAGGCAAGCATGTTTTTTACCCGCCAGCAGCTTGAAGAACTTGAAGATAAAAGCCTTGCTCCTTACGGAACCCGCAGCAAGGATACAAAGGGACGCGCCTATCTGGACGGTGAACCTGATTACCGCACCTCTTTTCAACGGGACCGCGACCGCATCCTGCATACCACTGCCTTTCGCAGATTGGAGTACAAGACTCAAGTCTTCATCAATTTCGAAGGCGACTACTTCCGAACCCGCCTCACCCACACATTGGAAGTTGCTCAGATCGGCCGGACATTAGCCCGCGCTTTGGGGGGGAATGAAGACCTCGTCGAAACCATTTGCCTCGCACACGATTTGGGACACTCCCCTTTTGGACATTCAGGAGAAATTGCACTAGCCCGTTTGATGAAAGACTTTGGCGGATTTGACCACAATAAACAATCTCTGCGCATTGTCACTGAACTAGAACAACGCTACCCGGAATTCCCCGGCTTGAACCTGACCTGGGAAGTTCGGGAGGGCATGGTAAAACATGAGTCTGAATACGATATATCTGACGCGCGCGATTTCAACCCCGACCTGCGCGGCAATCTTGAAACGCAAATCGCCAACGTGGCCGACGAACTCGCCTACACGACACACGATCTTGACGACGGTCTGCGCTCAGGCATGATCGACCCGCAACTGCTGGAAGGTGTTGCGCTATGGGAAGTATTGCGCGAGACCTTTAACTGGCGCGGTGCAATCCTGGGCGACATGGAAAGACATCGGATGATCCGACAGCTCGTGGGCATCATGGCCACCGATATGCTCCAGGCAACCGAGAAACGCATCAAAGAAAGCAAAGTCAAAACCGCGTTGGATATTCAAAAATTAAAGCATAATATCATCGGTTACAGCGAAGAGATGCAGCGCCGCAACCGTGAGTTGAAAGACTTGCTTTATAAAAAACTTTATCGCCATTATCGTGTGGTGCGCATGCAGGTCAAAGCCGAACGAACTATTTCAGATCTCTTCCACGCCTATCGCACAGAGCCGGCCATGCTTCCCGATCACGTTCAATTCTTCATCGAAAAGCGCGGACTGGAACGCACAATCTGCGATTATATTGCCGGAATGACAGATCGGTATGCGATAGAAGAACATCAAAAATTATTCAATCCCTTCGAAAAACCTTAATTGGTTTTACTTTGAAAGGGGGCGTATACCATCTCTTTTGCCCCTTTTCCTTTAAAAAGTTTTGGTTCATGGGCAGGCGTTTTGTGCATCCTGAAAATTCTGCGCAAGAGAGCGCCTTCTACACGCGTAGAGGACGTTCTCTAACGTCCACCTGTAATGCCACACTCTAGATAAAGGAGTCAAAGATTTATCTCAACAATAAAAGGAGCAAGCCATGTCCAAACCCAACTATTTAACCCCCGAAGGCAAGGCAAAACTAATCGCCGAATTGGAAACCCTGAAAGGACCACGCCGCGACGAATTGGCGCTGAGACTACGCTCTGCCATCCAAATGGGCGACCTTTCAGAGAACGCCGACTATCATAAAGCCAAGGAAGACCAGGGTTTCCTGGAGGGTCGCATTAAGGAGATTGAAGCCATCCTTCGCAACTCGGTGATCATTGAAAAAACACAGGCGAAGGGAGTTGTTTCGATCGGCTCTTTTGTCACCATTCAGGAAAGGGATCTCGATCCTGAAACCTATCATCTTGTCGGTCCGACGGAGGCAGATCCACGCAATGGAAAGATCTCACACGAATCCCCGATTGGCAGCGCCTTGATGGATAAGAAAGTTGGCGATTTCGCAGAGGCCCAAACTCCAGGCGGCAAGATCAAATTCAAAGTCGTAAAAATTGAATAGCCAAAAAAATCCCGTCCGTTTTACGGACGGGATTTTTAATTAACCTTGCCTTGGCCAGATCGCCAATTCAAGAGTGATACGCTCAAAATAACTTTCGGGCGGCAACGGACCTTTGCCATACTCAAGGGCAACCACGGTTGCCAGCAATTGCAGGGTGGCGGTTTCAAGCAGGATTTGGCCGTGCCGCTCAACAACTACCAGCTCGCCTTTCGGCTCCAATCGGGAACGGATCGCAGGATCACCAAATGCATGGCGCGACATCAGTACTTTTGTGGCAGTCTTGATATCGTTCTTATCGAAAAGCCAGATCTCCAATGCGGTCACCTTTTTCGGGTCACCGATACCAATGGCTTCTGAAACACCGACACCATATTCGCCCATGAATTCCCCGCCCTGTGTATCAATACTGAAAGATTCATCATACAGATCATCCCCCAGTACGTAAGTTGTCATGGTTTGAGTGATGGGAGGAGCAAGCCCAAGGTTTTCAAAATTGGTCTTTTCAGCATTACGGCTGATCTCTGAGGATTGCATCACGGCGGTTCCCTCGCCCCTGCTGCGATCACCAAGCAGACGGAAAATGTACAATCCCACCGTCGCAACCACACCAAGTATCAAAACAATGCCAATGCCAATCACCGCGGTCCTGATTAATGATGATGAACCATTAGCATCATCCGCTGCGGGTTGCTCTGCACCCGCCGAAAGAACGCTGGTTATCAAATCACCATAAGCCTTGATGACACTGGGGTCTGCCTCCTTCGGGTTGGCTTGGATGCTGTTGTAGGCCGACTGGGCACCTGAGCCAAGATTCTGCCAACGTTGGACTGCCAGATCCGGGTTCGAGTTAAGACGGAAGGAGTCTATCGCCATTCGCAGATAATCCTCCTGCAAGTCCGCGCGAAGGGATGAGGGGGTTGCATCCACAAATTGCACCGGAACAACAACCCAGGCGATTAACAATCCCAATAACAACCCGCCAATAAAAAGAGCGATTGGGAGGATGGGCAATTTTTTCAACTGGGCCACAATTAACTCCATTCTGGACTCCTTTGCTTGAAGCCTTTAATCTGATTATACATCTTATTTTTTATCCCCTGCAAGGCAGATTGACTATCGTTTTTCCATACAATAAAGGACGCGTTCCGAATCGCGGACAGGTTCCGTTTTTTGTATCCTAAAGCGCTCAGTAAACGCAGATTCAAACCCCTCACGGGTGTAATTGGGAAAAATATCCTGGCGAGACGCGAGAAGTTTCTGCGCCTGTGAATCGGATTTTGGGATGAATTCGATCACCAGTGTTTTACAAAGTGATGCAAAAAAATCTGCTAGTCGAGGCAGGGGCAGGTTGTTTGAAATTGCGAGATGATGAATGACCGCCAGGGCGAGCACCAGATCCACAGGGCCGCGCGCGCCAAATGAGTCACGCTCCAGGTTATTCCATCCAATAGCAGGGCTGGGATTTGTCAGGTCTAAGACCAACGGCAGCAGGTTTTGTTCCTTGTTCCTTTTTACAACCTGATAATTTTGTTCGACCGCCGCAGGGTCAATATCGAACGAAACCGTGAATGCGCCAGTGGCAGCAGCTTCGCGGCTGAAGACGCCTGTGTTGCCGCCCAAGTCCCAAACCATTGCCGGGTTCTGTTCAGCGGACCACTCATGGACCAATTTTTTTTTGTGTTCAAACGCGGAATCGGAATAATTTGTTGTGTCGTAGTATGCACCCCATTCCGTGCCGGCAGGCTTCCATAATAATTTCCTGACCGTGCCCTCCAGGCTTTCGATCAACCCGATCATTGCCTGTTGATCCACATCCAGCGCGCTTATTCGCGGCGAAACTTTTTTATTGGCATATTTTTTTTGCGCTCCGGCATGAATATGGATATGCGTGAGCAAACCAAAATTAAATTTCGTTTTGATGGGCAACAAACCACTGGCCAGGTCAAGCGGTACTCCGTCAATATAAACACGCAATAATTGATTTAAGCGCACATCGCGGCAACTCATCAATGCCAGCGGCGCCAGGAAGTGCTGACAGAATTGGCGATAAGCCGCCCAGGGTTCGCCTTCTTTATAAATCTCAAAAGACAAGGTGTCTATCAAAGTTGCCTTGCCGCGCACAAATTGAATGTTATACGCGCTCGCATCTTTGAGCGACATGCCGTGTTTAAGTGCGCGTTTCTGAATGGAAAGTGTCACAAGCGCGGCATCCTTTAACTGGCTGAATGCCCATTCATACGGATATGAAATAAACGGGACACGCCCAGGTTGAATGACTTTAAAGGGCGCATCCGACTCCGCTGGGGATTGATCTGACTCAACATGTGGAATCAACAACCCGGCTTTGACCAGTTCTTCATACAGCCCCGAATCCATTAAACGCGCATAATCTTTTTCGTAGGCGCGGTTGATCTGCCGATACAAGACTCCGCTACGAAAAAAAAGAAACCCGCTTGGGTCGCGGAATGAAGCGGAGAGTCCCTCAGCCTGGGTCATTTTTTGATTCGTCGTCTTCTTCTTCCGGCTTGGGCTTGCTTCCAAACCATCCTTTTATTCTGTCCCAGGAAGTACGCAGGGCGACACCGAGACCCAAAAGGACGGCGATCAAGATCTGAATAATTAAACTTCCAGAGCCGGGGTCTAAATATGGAGGAGGTGAAAAGTGCATTTGTATTTACCTTTATCTTCTAAGTGACAGTCACCTTAAAGGTAACTGTCGCTTTATGCTTATGCCAACTCAGGCATGATCTCTTCCAGGAGGAAGGATTCGGAACAGTTGATACAGGAAGCCTCACGTTTGTTCGCAATGACCAGCAAACCGTTGCATTTCGGGCAAGGCTTCGTCAACGGCCGCTTCCATGAGGTAAATTCACAATTGGGATAATTGATGCAGCCAAAGAAAGTGCGCCCCTTGCGTGTTTTTCGTTCAACCAGTTCGCCTTGATCGGTTGGGCATAACACGCCGATCTTTTCCAGCCAGGGTTCTGTGTAACGACATTCGGGGAAACCGCTGCAGGAAATGAATTTTCCAAAACGGCCGTAACGAATCACCAGTTCCTTGCCACAATCCGGGCAGGCGCGGCCGATCGGTTCAGGTCCCGATTTCGTGACAGGCATCTCAGCCTGCGCTTTTTTCACATCTTCCGAGAAGGGTGTATAAAATTCACGAATGGCATCCGTCCAAAGCATCTCACCCGTTGCGATCATATCGAGGTCTTCCTCCATATGCGCTGTGAAACTCAAATCCACTACTTCAGGGAAATATTGCACCATTAAGTCGTTGACCTGGATGCCGGTGTCTGTGGGAATCAAGCGCTTATCCACACGTTCCACATATCCACGCTGTTGAATGGTGGAGATGGTCGGCGCATAAGTGGATGGACGCCCAATGCCATTCTCTTCAAGCGCCTGCACAAGTGAGGCTTCTGTAAAACGCGGGGGTGGTTGAGTAAAATGCTGTTCAGGGATCAAACGAATCAAATCCTGTTTTTGTCCCTCAGCAATACCTGCCGGTATCTTGACATTCTCTTCGTCATCGTCAATTTTAATATCTTCATTTTTAGCTTCCTCGTAGACCACCAAATACCCGGGGAATTTCACCGCGGAGCCGGAAGCGCGCAGGAGATATTCATGTTCGCTGGTTTTACCTGTAACTTCGACCTGCAAAGTATCATAAACGGCTGATTCCATTTGAGAGGCCACAAAACGCTGCCAGATCAACCGATATAACTTGAACATGGCGGGGTCAAGAAAGTCTTTTACTTTCTCAGGGTCGCGCATCGCAGAAGTTGGCCGGATGGCCTCATGCGCTTCCTGTGCGCCCGCAGACTTGGTCTTGTAAACCGGCGCTTCTGCGGGAAGGTATTCTGTGCCGTATTTTCCAGTAACATATTCGCGCGCTTCGTTCTGAGCAAGGGCTGAAACATTCATCGAATCGGTGCGCATATAGGTGATTAAACCGGTCGTGCCGCCCTCGCCCACATCCTGGCCTTCATATAATCCCTGCGCCAGGCCCATCGTCCGCTTGGCTGTGAAACCGAGTTTGCGTGAAGCGTCCTGCTGTAACGTGGAGGTTGTGAAAGGCCCCGCTGGTTTTCGTCTGCGTTCACCGCGTTTAACTTTTGTAACTGAGTAGCCAGCAGCCTCCATATCCACGAGAACCGGTTTCACCTCGCCTTCATTGGAAAAGGCTGGCTCCTTGTCGTCAATCCGCGCGAGTTTTGTAATAAATGTGGGTTTGAGATGATCGGCCTTGAATTCAGCGTGGATTGACCAGTACTCAACTGGAATAAAATCCTCGATCTCATGCTCGCGATCAACGATCAGCCTGAGAGCCACTGATTGCACTCTCCCCGCTGACAGCCTGCCGCGCACTTTCTCCCACAGAATGGGACTGATGCTATATCCCACCAAACGATCCAACACGCGGCGTGCCTGTTGCGCATTGACCAGATCCATATTGATCCCGCGCGGATGTGAAAACGCCTCCGCGACGGCCGGTGCTGTAATTTCATGGAAGACCACACGCCTGGTGCGCGCCGGGTCTATTTCTGCCGCTTCCATTAAATGCCATGAAATCGCCTCGCCTTCACGGTCCGGGTCGGTTGCAAGAAAGATCTCTTCCGATTTTTTCGCCAGCAGTTTGAGTTCTTTTACGACCACTTTCTTTTCATTGGGTACGCGATACTTCGGCTCAAAATTATTATCCACATCCACCGAGAGCTGTGATTTCAACAGGTCGCGCACATGCCCCACCGAAGCGCGGACTGTGTATCCTTTGCCGAGAAAACGCCCGACCGTTTTTGCCTTGGCCGGCGATTCAACGATGACCAATTTTCCTGCGCGCACTTCCACCTTTTCAGGTTTCGGCGGGGGAATCAAACCAGCATGGGCTTCTGTACTGCCCATGCGATAAAGTTTTGTGCCGCAAACGGGACAAATACCGGTTGTAACTGCCGAACTTCGGGCATTGAAACTTGCAAGAGGGTCTTTTACCTCTCGCTTTTCCTTGCACTTCATACAATATGCTTCCATCAATCCTCCAGCGCAGAACGCGCGAAATTTGTTAGAGTAACACAAATCTATCCCGTAAGGGTACGGGATAGAGCGTACATTCTACGCAATTATTCATTTTTTTACAAATACCAATTTTATAAATACTTTTCCTGCCTGTGCTTCTTTAAATGTTCAACCACTTCCTTCACTTTTTGCGCCTGATCAGATTTGCACACCAACAAGGCATCGCCGGTATCCACGATCACCATATCATCCACGCCAATCGTGACGATCAAACGTCCAGTTGAACCAGCATAGACTAAGGTGTTGTGCGTATCATGCGCAAGATGTAAACTGGAATTGGTGGCAATGTTTCCATCCATATCGGGCAGCAACACTTCAAATAATGAAGACCACAACCCCACATCGCTCCACCCCAAACCGCCGGCGGGCAAAACTGCCACACGTTCGGCCTGCTCCATAATGCCATAATCTACGGTTTCATTTTTCAAGGCCTGCCAGCGCTCATTCAAGACTTCCTTTTGTTTGGAGGTGCCCCAGGCCTGTCCAATCACTTTTAGCTCACCGCTCAACTGCGGCATTTGTTTATTGATCTCATCCAGGATCGTATCAGCGCGCCAGATAAACATGCCGCTGTTCCATGAATGATCGCCTGTGCGGAGTAATAGCTGTGCGGCCTGCTCGTCGGGTTTTTCCTTGAAGCGCACTACTGTATAAACGGGATACTTGTAATCGCCATCCACAGGTCTGCCTTGTTGAATATATCCGAATGCTGTGGAAGGAGCCGTCGGAGTAATACCCAGCGTCACAAGATAGCCATCCTCAGCAACTTCGAATGCAGCTTTAAGTAGATAATGGAACAAATCCACATTGCGGATGAAATGATCCGATGGCAGGACCGCCATCGAGGCATGTGGGTCGCGCTTCTGCAATATCGCCGCCGCAAGACCAACCGCCGCAGCCGTACCTCGCGGCGCGGGCTCGATCAAATAATTCTCCTGCGGAATTTCTGGCGCCTGCTTTTTCATTTCAAGTGCCTGCTCTTCAACCGTCACAACGATAATTCGCTCTGGTGGAAATAAAACCTCCAAACGCCTTACAGTGCTTTGAAATAAAGTTTCCTGCCCCAACAAGGGCAGCAACTGCTTGGGTCTTTCTTTTCTGGAAACAGGCCAGAGACGCGTCCCACCGCCGCCCGCCATGATCACTGCATAAGTATGTGAAAAATCCACCGCCATATCAATCTCCTAAACGTTATATTCCGATTGTGCCTCGCGCATGGCAACGTAATTCATGCCGCCCACCTGCCGCACCATGCCTTTCAATTCCATCAGCGCTAGGGTAGCGGATATTTTTTCAATTGGCAAGTCTGCTTGAGCTCGAATTTCGTCCACATGCAGGGGTTCACTGCCCAGCACACCCAGCACACGCGCTTCGGTTTCATCGGCAGGCAAAATCTTTCGCGCAGATTTTTGCGCCCCCACCCGTGTCAGATCCAGTGCCTGCATCAGGTCGGCGGGAGTCAATAAGGGTTGCGCGCCTTTTTGAATTAGTCGATTCGTGCCTTTGCTTTGCGGGGCAAGAATACTGCCCGGCACGGCAAAAATTTCTCGCCCCTGCTCGGCCGCAAATTCGGCAGTGATCAACGCGCCGCTAGTCTCAGCCGCCTCGATCACAACCACGGCCAGGGACAGGCCGGAAATAATTCGATTGCGCGGCGGAAAATTGGAAGCATCGGGCGGTGTGCCAACTGCATAATCACTGATGATCGCGCCGCGTTCCATCATTTGTTCAGCCAGCCCGCGATGTTCAGGCGGATAGATTTTATCCACTCCAGAGCCCAAAATGCCTATGCTGCGCCCGCCGGCTTTCAACGCCGATTGATGAGCGATCACATCCACACCGCGCGCAAGCCCGCTGATGACGGTCATGCCATTTGCCCCAAGAAAAGAAGCGATCTCTTCCGTCACTTGCCGGCCGTATGGCGTCACCTTGCGCGTGCCAACGATCGCCACAGCAAACAGATCATCCGGCAAATATTCGCCGCGAATATATAAAACCGGGGGAGGCTGGTCAATCTCTCCTAGGCGGGGGGGGTGTT
>Ga0082335_1003480_pt1 | contig 25816 bp, 24 predicted proteins | sample Subgrocontami58m_FD_72375 | JGI IMG/M metagenome (GOLD analysis project Ga0082335, IMG submission 72375) | Subsurface groundwater microbial communities from S. Glens Falls, New York, USA - GMW37 contaminated, 5.8 m (SPADES assembly) (version 2) ...
TATGGTGGATGGTAATCCTGTACGATGGGAGTCTCCTTACAATAAAGTAGGGAAGCAGGACGAGTTTGTTCTTGGGGCTGATTACTCTTATAATTTTCTGCCGACCTATAAGGCGTGGGCTGCCTATGCCCATAGTATTTATCAGCCTACCGGAAGTGATGGAGTCGATGTTCATGGAAGTCTGTTTAATACAGGCATCAGCGGTACAGCGGGGAGAGTAAGTTTTAACCTGGAAGGTTTTTGGGTTGAACCAAAGTATGACCCATTTGTGATAAAGACAGAAAGACCCGGTGATGTCCAATCTCCAGGTCTCTTTTATGAACTTCCCTATTTCACAACGTATGCGGACAGTTGGCAACTCCATGATACAAAGAAGTATCCGCAAAATAGAGAGGGGGTACGACTTCACCTTGATTATCCATTTCCGGGAAGGCTTTCCTTTACAAGGCTTTTTGCAGACATGGACTATTTACGACAAATAGAAAGTTCAAGGACCAACAACGTTCAAGCGCCTGGTTTTATAGAACCTTTCTTTGGTATAAGAACGGAGGATGGGACTGGGAAAAAGGGGAGTATATCTCACGGAGGAATAGGCGTTGCCTCTGATTTGCCTTACAATCATAAGATTTCTCTGGGGTATTCGCTTTATCAATACAGTCGTAAAACGGATGACGCTAACAATATGGATTTTGATGTGAATGCCGTTTCTCTGACGTATGGCTATCCGATACTTTATCGGCTCAGGTCTAAGATGTATTTTAATGTAGGGAATACCTTCTTGAATGTCGATGGCAAATTCTTCTCTGAATCACATAATGCGGACTTCTTTCAATCTGCACCGTTTATGGGGATCGATTATAAGTATCTGCGATCGCCTGATACGATTATGTCGTTCTTTGTTAATTCAAGGTATCTTGTGCAGAACGACAGCGCCGAGTCATTACTCTTGGGTAATTATGATGCCTTTCTTACCAGCTTCGGTTTAAAAATCGAATTTTAGGCTCTTAACAGAAATGTTTTGACATTTTTCAGCAAAAAAAATGTAGCGCCTACCCTCGTGGTCGGCCAATGGCAGGGGATACCCCCCCCGCGCTGGTTCAATCGTCCTCGATTGAACCTAAACATTTGGCATTTTGCATGGCTTGTACTTGTTTAAAACCCATAGCCCGGTTCAAAATATCTGGTTCAATCTGTAAAATTGAACCAGCCGTAAGGAGGAAACAGATATGAACAGGCTTAAAATAATCCTGGTCTTCGTAGTTGGTATAACCGTATCTCCTGTTTTGTGGGGTAATGATGCAGGTGTCACGTTTATTGGCCCGTCAAATTATATTCCTCGGTTAGACTTGCCCCAAAATATTCCTTTACATAGTGCCGACTCATGTAAAGATTGTCACCAGGAAATTTATGACCAGTGGCGGGAGTCCATGCACAGCAAATCATCGACAAATCCCATCTTTCAGGCATGCTGGACGGTAAGGAATAATCCCCCTTTCTGCTCCAATTGCCATTTTCCTATGCTGGAACAAAAGCCTAAAATCCTGCGTGGTTTTAAGGAAACGGGTCCTCTGCCTTTTGTTGCGATCAAGAATAAAGAATTTGACACGATGCTTATAAAGGAGGGTGTAACGTGCGTGGTTTGTCACCTGAGGAATAAGACCCTGTACGGCCCGCGGGAGATAAAAGAAGGAGAAGCGCCGCATCCTGTTAGATATGACCCGTCTTTTCAAAAATCTGAGTTCTGTTACACATGCCACTCCTGGGGCTTTCCACGGGCAAGGGTCATACAGACATGCTCTACCAGCGATGAGTATAAAAAGTCTGGAAAGAAGGAGACTTGTCAGGATTGTCATATGGTGAGAAAGGAAGGGCTTGCCTCGCTGGGAAAACCGAAACGTGTTTATGGCATGCATGACCAGAAAAGCTCCCGCAACCCTGAAGAATTAAGACAGGCGTTAAAAGTAGAATTGAAAACAGAGAGGGATACTTATAAACCCGGAGACAAACTAAAAGCTGAAATAAGGATTACCAATACAGGGGCTGGACACCGCGTGCCAACAGGCTGACCGGTCAGAGGTATTGCCGCCCGTGTGGCGGTGCTGGATGAAAATGGGAAGGAAAAGGGCTTAAAAGAATATTTTATCACACGGACATTTGAGTTTCCAACATACCCGACAGAGGTGAAAGATGAGAGATTAACACCCGGAGAGTGCAAATCATTTTATTATAAGTATAAGATCCCGCGTAAGACGGATTTTAAAAGACTAACGTTGCGATTAGATATGATTGAGTATTTGATATTCCCCAAGAAGGCCGATGAAGCCCCCATACCCATGAGCAAAGTTACTGTGCCTTTTTATTCTACTTCTGTGGAAATAATGAGAGGAGGAGCTAAATGATGATCTTAATAATTCTTTTTCTCGCTACATGCTTCCTCGCATATTCAAATGGCGCTAACGACAACTTTAAAGGCGTTGCCACGCTCTTTGGTAGTAGAACAACTAATTATAAACATGCGATCTGGTGGGCTACTCTCACAACATTTGCGGGATCACTCACTTCGATCTTCTTTGCGTATAGTCTTGTAAGTACCTTTTCCGGGAAAGGACTTGTTCCTCAAAGCATCTCTGTCTCTCCCGAATTTCTTACCTCAGTTGCAGTTGGTTCTGCTCTTACGGTTATGGTTGCAACAATCACCGGATTCCCTATCTCAACGACACACAGTCTGACTGGTGCCCTAGTTGGTGCTGGTTGTGTAGCCGTAGGTTCACAGGTTAATTTTGCCGTTTTGGGTAGCGCCTTCTTCCTGCCACTTTTACTCAGCCCTGTTATTGCGACGGTTTTTGGCTGCATTCTTTATATTACTTTCCGGAGGATTCGTATTCGTTCCGGCATAACAAAGGAATGGTGTCTCTGTGTTGGTGAGCGGGGAAAAGTAATTCCATCATGTGAACCTGCTACTCGCCTTTCAGTAAACTATGACAACGCTCTTCATGTTACCGTTGATACAGAAGAAAACTGCCAGGAAATTTATAAGGGATATTTTTGGGGTATGAATAGCCAGAAATTGTTGGATTATTTACACTTTTGTTCTGCTGGAGTCGTCAGTTTTGCCAGGGGTCTTAATGATACACCCAAGATTGTGGCCCTCTTATTATTGATTAAAGGTTTGTCAGTACACTGGGGCATACTGGCAGTTGCAGTTGGAATGGCTACCGGTGGGCTTTTGAACGCCAGAAAAGTAGCTGAAACGATGAGTAATAAAATCACAAAGTTAAATCACGGTCAGGGCTTTACTGCAAACCTTGTTACCGGTATTCTGGTGATATTTGCCAGTAAGTTTGGGATGCCTGTATCTACAACACACGTATCGGTTGGGTCTCTTTTCGGTATAGGTTTGGCCACAAGGCGTATAAACATTCGTATGGTTCTTGGAATACTTCTGTCGTGGTTCATAACCCTACCTGTGGCATCTCTGTTCGGTGGCAGTGCTTATTGGGTATTGAGTAAAATAGTTATGTAAGTACAGTTTTGAGAAAAACATAGATGAATATTTTTGAAGAAGCGGCGCTGTAATATGACGAGTGGTTTGAGACTTATAAGTGGGTTTATCAGTTAGAGGTGGAGGCAGTCAGGAAATTCATACCTGGAACAGGAGAAGGGGTAGAGATTGGAGTTGGGACTGGTAGTTTTTCAATTCCATTTGGAATAAAAGTGGGTGTTGAACCAGCAAAGGCAATGGCCGAAATTGCTAGGAAGAGGGAAATTACTGTTTATCAAGCAAAAGACGAAAATCTTCCATTCCAGGATAATTCCTTTGATTTTGCGCTTATAGTGACAGCGCTCTGCTTCTTAGAAAATCCTTTAAAGGTATTGCAGAAAATCAGGAGAATTCTTAATCATGCCGAAAAAGTAATAATAGGAATGCTGGACGAAGAGAGTCCGTTGGGGAGACTTTATGAAGAGAAAAGAAAGGAAAATAAGTTTTACAGGGACGCAAGGTTTTACTCTGTTAATCAAACACTGGATTGGCTGAAAAAGTTAGAATTCGACAATTTACAAACCTTTCAAACCATTTTCGAAAATCCAGATAAGATTCAAAGTCTTGAACCTATTGAAGAAGGCTTCGGGAAAGGATTATTTGTAGTAATTTCAGCGAAAAATAAAAAATCGCGAGTTTTGTAGTTTTGTAGGGTGGATTAAGCGTAAGCGAATCCACCATTTATAAAAATATTGTTGGTGGATTCGGCGCAAAACTCCGCGCCTTAATCCACGCTGCTCAATTTCTTGTCAAGCGGGTTAAGTCTGTAAGTTAATATCAAAGCCGTTAAAAACCATGATGGGTTCATAATATGAAAAAAGCGATTATAATTGGGGCCACTTCTGGAATAGGAAGAGAGTTGGCAATGATACTGTCCCTGAACAACTATGTCGTTGGAATGGCAGGGAGAAGAACTGAACTATTATCCAATCTCCAGAGAGAAATTCCTGGGTCATATATTAAGAGGATTGATGTCACTAAATCGGAAGAAGCGATAACTCTCTTAAAAGAGCTTATCCAAGAAATGGGTGGAATGGATCTAATCGTTATCAGTTCCGGTGTCGGATTTATAAACCCTGAACTTGTTTGGAAACAGGAAAAAGAAACAATCGATGTAAATATTTCAGGATTTGCCGCTATTGCGAATGCTGCCTTTAAATATTTCTCTAATCAAGGTTCGGGGCACATTGTCGGCATTTCTTCTATTGCATCAATTAGAGGGTCTGGTGAAGCACCGGCATACAATGCATCCAAGGCTTTTGTATCGAATTATCTTGAAGGATTAAGACAAAAGGTAAGTAAGTCAGGCATAGCGATTACTGTTACAGAGATACAACCAGGTTTTATAGATACGGCGATGGCAAAAGGAGAGGGATTGTTTTGGGTCTCACCGCCAGAAAAGGCAGCCAGTCAAATTCTTAAGGCAATAAATAGCAAGAAAAAACATGCCTATATTACAAAGCGATGGAGGCTAATAGCATTATTACTCAAGATTATACCTGGTTGGGTATATAATAAAATATAATGAAGTAAAGAAGGGTCACCCATTAGTGATTTAATTTTTTCTAATCGTTTATTAATTTCATCATAATAGATAGATTAATAAATCACGATTTAGTTTATTTGAATCGCATATCCTGGAGGATTGTAAGAAATCATTTGTATTGCATTTTAATACCTTTGCAGCTTTCTTTAGGATGGTTTTAGGGTGGTATCTCTTAAAACTTGCCGTTTTTGGGAAATTTCAACATCAGGTTTTTCGGACAAATCCCCGTTTCCACGAGGACAAGTATTTGGACTTGATACGGTCGATAAACTCAGAAACGAAATACGGTCATCTCCCCATTTTCATGAGGACAAGATTATCATGAAAAATATTCCTTCGCTCATTTCCTCGTGATAAGATGTGATAGTAAGCCCCTTCAAATTCTATGCGCTATTGTCTTGTCATGGCAGACAAGGTAGGAAATTGCCTTTTATTGTTAATAAATTAATCACTAATCAAGGTGTGACTGCATCCTCCATCCTCTGGTGTTAAAATTTAAATTTAAAGTGAAAGATAAATTAGAAGTCATTATAATAATTGAATGAAAATATCAATAATTATTATCTCATGGGTGACCCCAACGCTACGCCAAGAACGGCCTCTTACGCCGTGTACACGCAGGCACGCGGGGAAGAGATATTCCCCGTCGTCACAGGGGCGACAGGGACCTTTTTTATCATTGTTTCAGGCTGGTTGCACCATTGTTTGGCGCGCCATAAGCTGTGGAATAAACTTAAATAGATGGAGCATGCCGAATACAACACTGTGGAAAATCTTAAGAAGATAATCGAATGGCTGATCGGTGTCGAATATCTGGCGGCCGAGACGTATGAAAAAGCGCGGGAGCATTTCAAGAACGGCGACGAGGAGCTGTCGGCACTGGCGGGACGTCTTGCCCGCGATGAGCATGCTCACTACGAGATAATGACGAAGGCGCTCGATACCCTCAACCATTCCGGCGTTCCATCGGATACACCGGTAATCTTGGGCGAGGCCGTGAAAGAAGATGTAGAGGGTCGGCTCGCCGCGTGCGCCGAAATGATAAGGCGCGGCACGATAACCGGGCCGGATCTCGTGGAATGCATCGTCATGACTGAGGATTCAGAGTTGAACTCCCTGTTCCTCTACGTCGTTAATCTCTTAAAGCACGCGGACCACAGGTACAAAAAGGACGCCATATTGATAGCTCAGCACAAAAGGGAGATCGAGCGGTTTCTTAAAAACAGGCCTGAGTTCTGCGCTCAATTCGCCCTGATCAAGGCTCTTGACGATATATGGACAGAGAACATCCTTGTCGTTGACGACAGCGACATGGTAATCGATGTGCTCAAGGCCATGCTTGAGGACGAGGGGAGGGTGGATTCCGCTCCAGACGGCAGGGCCGCCCTTCGTAAGCTTGGCGACACATATTATGCGGCCGTAATAACAGATGTTGACATGCCGGTAATGGACGGCGTGGAGTTTTTCAAGGAGGCCTGCCGCACCTATCCCGGCATCGGCTCAAGGTTCATCTTTTTCACGGCAACTACAGATCCGCGCCTTGTACAATTTCTTTCAGAAAATGGGGGCAGGGTGAAATTCCTTCCAAAGCCTTCTTCAATGCAGGCCATACGGGCCACGGTGTCAGATGTCCTCAGCAGACGAGAATAGCGCGCAATGGGGAATGGAGGTTGGCGTTTGAGCGGGAACCAAGCCGGTCTTCAAGGTTCATCATTCACCGGATGGAAGGCGGCAGCCATCGCGGCGATAGCGACGGCCTAAGAGGAATAGAGGAATAAAGAGGGAATAAAGGGTCACACCTTGATTAGTGATTTAATATTTTCTAATCGTTTATTAATTTCATCTTCTCCAGACATCTTTTATTTCATACATGTCCTCGAAAGTTTTTATCGGGGGATAGTTACTCGCCGACTTATGGAAGAATAACCAAGACCAAGCAAATTACCGATCCCCATTTTCATGAGGACAAGTTTCTTGATTATTATACCAACCTCAATCTCCATAATAATGCCGTGATGCAGGCGTGATCGGAGGCGCTATCCGTTTTCAGTAAGTATCTTCTCTATCTCTCTTTTACAAAACCAAACCTGAAAATCAATAAAAAATACTTTAAGATGGATGTCATAAATTTTCCCATTTCCATAAACTTTTAGTTCAAGCACAAACGAAGTAGATGGCTTATAAACTTTGCATTTGTACTGTGTTAAGGGGCGTGGCTGTTTCCTATATTTTCCGTTTACGAATACGGATAGCTCCTGCCATAATAACTGTGAATGCTTGGTCTAACTCTGCGCCATGTTTATTTAAAGCCGAAGCAATCACTTCCGCCTTATTCATCGGGGATAACCCCGTCAAACGGATAAGTATAACACCTGACATCAGGCGTCGCTGTAAAAATACCAATTCCCCAAAATCCTTATCTGCTGTTATTAACAGATATCTTCCCCTGTTCGCAAGATCGAGCACATTCTCATCTGAAATCCCCGGTTCCATTTCAGCAACGTACCATACCTGATGACCATCTTGCCTTAAACGCTCTACTATCTGCCGATCTACACTTTCATCTGCCAGACAGTTCAAGCTACCTCCTGAATCGGATAAACTACCTCATCCCGTAATGAATCAGCAGCAAACGACAAGGCTGCTTGAATGGCATCGCGGGTAAGACGGGGGTGCGCGTCTAGAATTTGCTCGATAGTTTCACCAGCAGCAAGCTTATCTAAAATAAGTTCTACGGTAATGCGTGTTCCAGCAATAACCGGTTTGCCCAGCATCACCGCAGGATCTGATAGGATTAATTTTTTCTGCATTTTTTCTCCTTTCAAAGGACATATCGTCTTACGTTCAAGATTTTGGAAAGTGTTACTAACTACAAGGGTAGTTGTTCCAAACTATATCCACCATATTACCAAAAGGGAAAATTACCGTCAAAATATTTTCCAGGTTCAAAGTCATCGTACTGTTTGTTGAGCAATCTCCGTAATAATGCCGTGATGCAGGCGTGATCGGAGGTACTATACGTTCTCAGTAAGTATCTTTTCAATCTGTTTTTTGATATATCGCGCTTCGGTAGCAAGATGATAAAGACGTTTCCGGGGGAATCTTTCTATGGCTTCAGCAATCCTTTCCAGGCATTCCATGGCAAACAGATAAACACCTTTTCTCGGCGCTTCGTGTCCGACGTCTTCAGTCCAGACTCCACAAGAGGATATTCGTGCCTGTGCCTTGAGGGCAAGAATTATTAAATAATGCTCCAGAGGCGAACGCATCTCGTTTTCCCCGCTTTTGCTTTCTTTAACACGACGGAGATCGTCCTGTTTTAGACATGCAAAAAGATTATGCGCAAAAGGCTTAAGCAGACGGTAAACCGGATCATCTTCAAAATTCTGACGGCATAATTCTGAATCGTCAAAGGATGTTTCATGTGTAATTTTATTCCAATCGCGAAGTTCTGGCAGTGAGCTTGCCCAGGATTCGGGTGGCTCTTCTTCCACTTCCTCGTAACGGAGGTCTATAGCCCTGACTTCATAATCATCATCGTCCTCCTCGTCTTTTATGTCCGGAATCTCTGAAAGGTCTAAGAACCTTTTCGGATGTTCCGGGCTAAAGATTGCATCCCTATTTCTCATCAGTTTATAAGAGATAAAACGTTTTTCCATCATCTTGTCCCTTTGTTCGCTTTCTTCCATCATCCGCTTCATACCTTTTTCAAGGCTTGCCTCAGAGAGTCCTTCGGCATCAACCATGGCGATGAGAGGTTCTTCAAGTCTGGCTTGTTCCCGGTAATAATCCAACCAACATTCAGGTGACCACGATGTATTGGTTTCCGGTTCTTTGGGTCTTATTCGTCTGTTTTCCCGGAATCCTTCAAACATATCAAGGATAATCTGAAAGTCCGGCGCAATTCTCGCTATGTCGCGGAAGACACGGATGCTGGATTGGGACTTTTTACTGGTAAGTTTGTCTATCTTTGACAGGACATTACTGAGTAAATTGAGTGCGCCTTCGACATCGTCCTGAAGATAATAGGTCAATACACTATGTATGCCTTCTTTTATCGCCTGTAGACCTTCTATGATTGATGCGACATTTTCACCTTCTTTACTCTTAGACATATCTTCCTCAAGGCGGTTGATTACACAGGGTATGAGGAACATCAACCGGTCAAGACCGGGGAAACGACCGATTCCTTCCCGCGGGTCGTCCGGATCATTGGAAATATTTTCATCTGCCTTGCGGAAGAAATCATCCAGTTCGGTAAAAACATCCCTGGTTTTTGATATCTCTGCGAGAACCTGTTTGCGACCTGTTGTGTTTCGTTTATTCAACTTTTTTCTCAAATTTTGATCAAGCTTGTTTACTCAGGAGTATCTGGTGGCGCATCTTAAATAATAAATATTGATATTTTCTGTTACGATATTATAATGATTTCTAACTTATCTTTCACTTTAAATTTAATATTTAAGATGCGCCCCCTACCCCTCCTTTACTCTTTTAGACCCTCTGTTTTGCCAATGGAAGCAATGATGTATCGAAAGGGATTGCAACGACATTATTGATACAAAATCCGTGTAATAGTTCACCGCAAAGGGCTCGACGAACGCAAAGAAATAACAAAACAAAGGGGAGAATCCGCATAGTTTTTCTGTCTATACTCTAACAGCCTCTGCGATCTCGGCGTTCTCTGCGGTGAACTGAACTGTTACAAATCCGTATAATCTGCTAAATCTGTGGTTTTAAATGAAAATTTCTGTAGTCATACCCACATTAAACGAAGAATCTCATATAGCAAAAACGCTCCAGAGTGTTTTCAGGCAGGATGGTGATTATGAGGTTTACGTGGTGGACGGAGGAAGTACTGACAATACGGTTGCCATAGCAAAGAGGTACACCACGGTAATAAACAGCAAACGTGGACGGGCGATTCAGATGAATGCAGGCGCAAAACTATGCAAAGGAGACATTTTGCTGTTCTTGCATGCCGATACCATTTTGTCCGACAATGCCTTTCGTGAATTGAGAAAAAGGATGAAAGACGATACGGTATCGGGCGGTTCATTTTATATTGCATTTGATGCAGATAATTTTATACTAAGAGGCGTCTCATTTATAACCAGATTCAACTTCAGTCTCTTCCATTTCGGCGATCAGGGTATATTTGTACGGAGGGATGTTTTCCAGAAACTCCACGGGTATAAAAATATGCCAATTATGGAAGACTATGATTTTTATAAGAGATTAAGGAAACAGGGGAAGGTTATCCTTGTAAGGATGCCTGTAATCTCTTCTGCAAGACGGTTCATCAAGAAAGGCGTAATAAGGCAATTGCTGATTAATAAATTTGTGGTTTTGGCCTATTGGGCTGGTGTGGATATTCAAACAATTAAACGTTTTTACGATGATATGAGGTAAAAAATATGCAGATATTGCTGACGAATGACGATGGCATTTATGCACCAGGGATCGCTGCCTTGAAGCATCAAATTCAGGACCTGGGGCAGATTACGGTTGTAGCGCCTGATATTGAACAGAGCGGTGTGGGACACTCCATTACTTTCAGTCATCCCCTGCGCATCAGAGAGGTACGTTTAAACAACGAGTTTATCGGTTACGGTGTGAATGGCTCTCCGGCTGATTGTGTGAAGCTCGCTGCGTGTGAAATTATGGAAAAGGGACCTGATGTAGTCATCTCAGGACTTAATATGGGGGCCAATGTGGGCATTCATATACTGTATTCGGGAACGGTAGCTGCCGCCGTTGAGGCTGCTATTATGGGATTTCCCTCGATCGCTGTTTCCTTCGAGATTACCGATCAATATGCCGATGTCGCAGAAGCGGCAAAAGTAGCAAGAGAAGTTATAGAACGCATTATCAAGCATAAATTACCCAAAGGGTCTTTACTCAATGTAAATATTCCCTCCCGCCCCTCCAATCAAATCAAGGGGATTAAAATAACCCGGCAGTTTGCCCACGATTTTAAAGAGACATTTGATAAACGCATTGACCCCGGAGGGAAGGCCTATTACTGGTTAATGGGCACTGATAAATCAATCCATCGTGAGGAAGGAACGGATATTACTGCAGTCAACGATGGCTATATTTCTATTACCCCACTTCGTTACGACCTTACAGATCACGGTTTGTACAAAAAAATTGAGGAGTGGGATTGGAGTGACTTAAGGATTTTTTAAGAGAAATTCCAGATTTCGATCTAACTGTCTTTGGATCGGTTTGGGCAATTTTTCATAATTCCTTTGGAAGGTTTTAGTGGGAAAGAGTTCCATTTATTTGCTTGAAAAGGCCTTTTTCATTTCTTTTGCCGAACGGAAAGGGCCGCTCATTCTCTTTTTTTCATAATCTTCTAAGGCTTCTCTGATTTTTGTTTTTCCTTGTTCTGAAAGTTCGGATTCTGATTCTGGAATTTTATCAATCAAAGTTTTAGGTTTTAACGCCACTTGATTTTCCTTCATCTCTGCCTCTAAAATATCCCCCTCTTTCACTCCTAACGCCTCCCTAAATTCCTTAGGTAGGGTTATCTGGCCATGTCTTAAAACTTTAATAACAGGCATTCCTAATATCTCCTTTAATAGGTGTGCTCTTCATAGGTATTTATGTAATTTAGTAATTACGTAGTTAGTGTAAAGGATTAAAATATTTTGTCAATAATGTTTTCTGTTTAAGGATTTTTTAAAATATCGTGGGTGCCTACCCTGCGTAAAATGTAGGCGTTGCCTTCGGTATGGTAAGTAAAGCGGTACGATTGGGTTATTCTTCCTTCCCAAATTTCTCTTGGATCATTCATTTTCTTTGTGTTTAAAGAAGAATGTCCGGGGTTGGACAATAAAAACTCTATTTTGTTTGTCTATCGCCATTTGAATTTGTTTAGGCAGATTTCTGTAATCCCTGATAAACGGTTTTGAAAAGAAAAGGTTCATAATTTGGCCTTTTTAAGAGCCTTAATCGCATCCTTAGCGTTGTCAAAAGGCCCTAATACCTCACCTTTAGCAATAGCCGCGTCAGCCTCCGCCTCTTTTTTCTGCCATTCTGGGGTATAAAAATACTCCTGATCAGGATGGATAACTTTAACAGGTTTTATAATTAAACCTTCTTTTTGCGTTTCTATTTCCAGGTAATCTCCGACAGAGACGTTAAACTTCTTGCGAAGCTCTTGCGGTATTGTAATTTGATAATTTTGTTTGATTTTAATTAATGGCATTTTAGTATCCCCCACGGTATTTTAAATTTACAAATTATAATTCTTGTAATTTATTAGCTTAATAATATTTCTAGGGCAGTCCTTAGTCAAGTAAATCATGGCAAATAATTTAAAAAAACCGGTTAAATAATCCAAGTTGCTTTGATCTTTTTAAAGTATAAAGTGAAGGAAAATTGTCGACTCCATTACCCAAAAATCACTTGCTTTATTGACTCGCCGTTGTATTATACTACATTGTTATCTCGGTTGTTTTTGTTTTAAAAAAGATATAAAAGCAAAAACGACCAAAAAACAGTAAGTTTATTCTTCATAAAATATCAATATGGAAGAAAAAGATAATAATACAAATTCTAATTTTGAGCTAAAATTAAAGCATCTTGAGGAGCGATATGAAGATGCTAATCGATTTTTTAAATTTACTTTGTCTGTAATTACAGGCATTATTACAGTTCTCAGTATCATATTGGCAGTTCTCTCTTTTGCTTCCAAAAAGGAAGTAACCGATGCTATCCGTGAAATGGAGAGAAAATTTGAAGTCCTCTCTCAGCAAGCTTTAAAGCTGCCTAAGTTAGAACTCTTTTGTAAAGATGAATTGGTAAGTGGAAAAACAATAACAATTCCATTTTCCGATGAAACTGTTTCACTAAACAAATTATTCATTAAAAATATAGGCGAAAAGATCACCAATGATATCACCATCATAATTTACTGTAATAATTCAGTGTCCAATATTATTACTTTCATTCGTCATCGGTTTGTTGAGTTTTCTAATTGGGATTTCGATGCTTCTTCATACGAAGATTTTCCCTGGGTACTAAAATTAAAAGGGAAATTAACTCTAAGCCCACAAGAAGTATGGTTTTTTCCTGTATTAAGATTAGCTCCTGACTTGTTCAATAAAGAAATTCTGTTAGATGCTATAATGAAGGTAGAAGTTTATTATGGTTTAGAAAAACCAATAATTACAGAGATTAAATTTGAGAGATCAAAAAGATAAAATTATATACTTTAGATGCCATGGTTGTCATTTGCTTGTTTAAAACTGTAAGAATACTTTAATATTTGTTGGTGAATCTGCACACCTTAGCTTCGTTGAACTACCAGTTCGATAAAATATTTTCCGAAAATCTGAATCTCTTATTGGTGCGTTTCTCGCACACGAAGAATCTTGGGTAAGATATTTGCCAGGTCGTTGGGGGGCAATAAAAATCTTGACATATCTAAGCCTCAATTTTATAATGTTGAAGCTGTAAGTTTGATAGTATAATGTATCATAAAAAAGGGCAGATAGCTCAGTTGGTAGAGCACAGGACTGAAAATCCTGGTGTCGCCGGTTCGATCCCGGCTCTGCCCACCACTTATTATTACGGTGGAGTACGGAGATTTAGAGTAACCAATTCGAAACTTTTTGTGGCTTCAAACATGTGATAATTGTCCAATACACGGTTTATAGTTTCCCGCCTTTACTATTCATTTCCTGACATACGAGAAACGTTACCAAGAGATGATTCAACTGATAAAAAATTAATTATGGATGTTACAACCGTAGAATATTTGTTTGTATTGGGTGTTTATAGGACATGATAAAATCGCAATGCATGGATATTGAGTCTATGGAAGAACGCGCAAAGGTCATTCGCAGACATGTTATCAGAATGCTCGCAAAGGCAGGTTCCGGGCATCCTGGCAGTTCGCTGTCAACGGTAGACTTGCTGGTTGCGCTTTTCTATAGTAAATTAAGACACAACCCACAGCAACCTGCATGGCCAGATAGGGATAGATTCGTGATGTCGAAAGGTCACGGCTGTCCAGCGCTTTACGCTGTACTTGCAGAAATGGGTTATTTTAGTGTAGACACTCTTGATACCCTCAGACAGTTTGGGAGTATCCTCCAGGGGCATCCCTGCATGAAAACAACACCTGGAATTGAGATATCCGGCGGGTCGTTGGGACAGGGACTATCGGTCGGTTTGGGAATTGCTTTAGCGGCAAAGTTAGATAAAAAGGATTACAGGACTTACGTTATGTTAGGCGATGGAGAAATTGAGGAAGGGCAGGTATGGGAGGCTGCTATGGCGGCAAGCCATTATAAGGCAGACAACCTGTGCGCCATTATTGATCAAAATGGACTGCAAATTGATGGATTTATTCATGAGATTATGTCGTCACACCCGATTCCTGATAAATGGCGCGGTTTTGGCTGGCATGTGATTGAGATTAACGGACACGATTATAAGGCTATCTCGTCTGCTTATGATGAGGCAGAGAAGATAAAGGGTAGACCGACTGTTATCGTTGCAAAAACTATAAAAGGGAAGGGCGTCTCTTTCATGGAAAATCAGGTTGATTGGCATGGAAAGGTACCTACGAAAGAAGAGGCAGAACGGGCGTTGGCTGAATTAAAGTAATAAATGGTGGAAATATAAAAAATGACAGAAATGATAGCTACGCGCCAGGCATACGGCGATACGCTGGTAGAACTGGGAGAGAAAAACAAGGATATCGTGGTGTTGGATGCAGACCTTTCAAAGTCTACAACTACAGCCAAATTCGGCAAGAAATTTCCTGACAGATTTTTTAATATGGGAGTTGCCGAGGCCAATATGATGAATACGGCTGCGGGATTGGCAACGTGCGGGAAAATAGCCTTTGTCAGCAGCTTCAGTATCTTTGCCACCGGTAGAGCCTGGGAACAGATCAGAAATACGATATGTTACAGTGGATTAAACGTAAAGATTGTTGCCACGCATAGCGGGGTATCGGTCGGACCAGACGGGGCATCACATCAGTGCATCGAAGACATTTCTCTGATGAAAACAATTCCGACCATGACGGTAGTCGAACCGTGTGATGCGGTAGAAACAAGGAAAGCCGTTTTAGCGGCTGTAGCCCATAAAGGTCCTATTTACATCCGATTGGGCAGGGCGGCGGTACCGGTAATTACAAAAAAGGAAGACTCATTCTCTATCGGGAAAGCGACTGTCCTCAGAAGTGGGAAAGACGTGGCGATTGTTGCCTGCGGGGCATTGGTGGCCAACTCGCTTACTGCGGCTGATATGCTATCGAAAGAAGGAATCGAGGCAACGGTAGTCAACATGCATACCATAAAACCTATAGACCAGGAAATTTTAGTGAAGGTTGCGAAGCAGGTAAATGCTGTGGTGACAGCAGAACAGCATGTGCTGGACGGCGGTCTGGGCAGCGCCGTTGCATCGGTATTGGCCAGAAATTATCCCGTTCCAATGGAAATGATTGGCATTGACAATCGTTTTGGTCAGTCAGGGGAACCCGATATTCTCTTTAAAGAATATCACCTCCTGCCAGAAGATATTGTTGTGGCGGCAAAACGAGCCATAGAGCGAAAGAAGAAATGATGAAAAGGCTGAGCATTTTTTTATTATTTGTAACCCTTGTATTTGTCAGAACAGTCTCGTTTGGGCAGGAAGTCCCTCTTGTAAAGCCTCCGATTGAAGTTAAAGAGGGTACCGATCAGACCAAAGAGAGTGTCTACGAGGAGTATGAAGAGTTTGTTAAAGTTGTTAAGGAGTTACAGGACAAATATGTCGATGAAATAAATATTAATACAATCCTTGTGAACGCATACCGCGGCATGCTTTCGGGTCTCGATCCGTATAGTCAGTATTTTAGCCCTGAGGACATGGAAGACCTGAAAATTGAAACGGAAGGAGAATTTGAAGGACTGGGGATTGAGGTGATTGTCAAAGATGGGCTGCTGACGGTGATTACGCCTCTGCTTGATTCTCCTGCTTTCAAGGCCGGTATACTGGTAGGTGACCGAATTGTCAAGATCGACGGTGAAACCACAGAAAATATGAGTATTCGGGATGCCGTGAAAAAGCTTCGCGGTAAGTTAGGAACAAAGATTACCCTGACCGTTGTTCATGAAGGAGATACGACCACTACGGATATTACCATCGAACGTGCAAAGATTCATGTAAAGAGCATACGGGGTGCTCGAATGGTGGATAATGACTATAAGGTTGGTTACCTTGCGGTGACAAATTTCCAGGAGCATACCGTAAGGGATATGGATGCCACTATTCAGGATTTGTTGAAAAAAGGGATGAAATGTTTGGTGTTGGATTTGAGATTTAACCCCGGCGGGTTATTGAATGTCGCTGTTGATATGGCTGATAAGTTTCTGGAAAGGGGCGTGATTGTTTCTACCAAAGGAAGAGACAAGACACAGAATTATGTGTATCAAGCCCATAAGAAGGGGACGTATCCCAATTTCCCGTTGGTGGTGCTCGTAAATAATGGAAGTGCGAGCGCATCGGAAATTGTTGCCGGCGCGATCAAAGATCACAAACGTGGTTTATTATTAGGCATTAAGACGTTTGGTAAGGGTTCTGTGCAGAGCCTGATCCCTGTAGGAGACGGGAAAGCCGCACTAAAATTGACAACAGCGCGCTATTATACGCCTTCAGGAGTTTGTATCCATGAAAAAGGGATTGAACCGCATGTAAAAGTCCAGCTCAATTTTACTGAGACAAAGGCATTGCACGAACATCTAGCCATGATAAATATCGAGACGAAGATTAATGAATCAAAGGGAACCGAAACCGTATTAAAAGGAACCGTTGGGGCAAAAGAAAAACCACAATATATCGATATGCAATTGGAAAGAGCTATTGATATCATGAAAGGTATAGAGGTCTATGCAAAACGCTCAGGCACTCCCTAAAGTATGGAATCGTGTTTACATTAGATAATTATGATGAAGGCAGGAGATATTCCTGCCTTTTTTTATGACATGTTAATTCTGGGTATCGAGACATCATGTGACGAGACTTCTGCGGCTGTTGTAAAAGATGGGCGAGAAATAGTATCGAGTATTATTCTCTCCCAGGACGCATTACATCGCCAGTTTGGAGGTGTGGTTCCTGAAATTGCCTGTCGGGCTCATTTGGAGTCTATCATTGGTATCGTTAACAACGCCCTGAGTGATGCGAAAGTACAGCTTGCTGAAATCGATGCAATCGCCGTTGTCAATACGCCGGGTCTCATTGGCGCCTTGCTTATCGGTGTGACAGCCGCGAAAACTCTGTGTATGGTGCTGGACATACCGTTGTTAGCAATCAATCATCTCCATGCCCATATCTATGCGAATAATCTGGAGCATGAGAATATACCCTACCCCACGATTAGTCTTGTCGTGTCGGGGGGGCATACTACCCTTTTTTTATCAGAGAGTGAGACGAAACATACGCCGTTGGGCTGGACAATTGATGATGCAGCAGGTGAGGCATTTGATAAAGTTTCAAAGATATTGGGCCTGGGTTATCCTGGGGGTCCCATCATTGATAAGCTTGCAAGGTGCGGAAACAGACGTGCAGTGACATTCCCAAGGGCGTATCTTGAGAAGGACTCGCTTGATTTTAGCTTTAGCGGACTCAAGACATCGGTGTTGTACTATTACCGCGGACAGGATGTGAGGACATCCAGATCAAAGACACCATCCGATCAAGAAGTCGCTGACATCGCTGCGAGTTTTCAGGAGGCGGTGGTTGATGTCCTGATAGATAAAACAGTCCTGGCATCAAGGATGTATAATGTTCGTGGGATTGCATTGGGTGGGGGTGTTGCGGCAAACTCAAGGTTGCGTCAGAGGTTGGAAGATACATCGAAAGATATCGGAATTCCAGTATATTTTCCATCTCCAAGATTATGTACGGATAACGCTGCTATGGTCGCAGGCCTGGCTTACAAGAAGTATTTAGAGGGTGATATTTCGCTGCTTGATGTTGAAGCTATTCCATAAACACAGCATAGCCGCTTTACGGGATTAAGCATACAGTATGAGTTGCCATGCACGAATTAGATGAAGCATCGTGCTTTCCCCTCTAAAAAGAGGGGATTACGGGGTGTGTCGTTTGCCAATATAACACACCCCCAGCCCCTCTTGATAGAGGGGAGTATTACGAACCATACTTTTTGGACAGCCCCAAAGAAGTTTCGTAGGGTGATACTATAAATTTTCAACACATTATGAAATTAATATGGATATTGATGTAATAAAACGATTATTAGAAGATTATAAGGCCGGGGAGGCGTCAATAAATGACGTCCTTGGGAAGATCAAGGAACTGCCTTACAAAGACATCGGTTTTGCCAAGGTAGACAGCCATCGCAAGATTCGCTGTGGTTTTCCAGAGGTCATTTTCTGCATGGGTAAGACCCCTGAACAGGTGGTGAAGATTGTGGAACATATCGTTGCCGGTGGAAATGATATGCTTGCGACCCGTGCAAGTACGGAGATTTACAAGACCGTTTCAAAAAAGTTTCCGGAGGCAGTTTACAACGAACAGGCGAGGACAATCACGATACGAAAAACCAGGCGGAAACCTCAGAAAGGGCTTATCCTGATTATAACTGCGGGGACTTCTGATATCCCTGTAGCTGAGGAAGCAAAGGTAACAGCGGAGATCATGGGAAACAATGTAAAGGTGTTGTACGATGTAGGCGTTGCAGGTATCCATCGGTTGATGAAGAGTCATGGTGAACTGCTAAAGGCAAACGTAATTATTGTGGTAGCAGGGATGGAAGGGGCGCTGGCAAGTGTGGTCGGCGGGTTGGTAGATTGTCCTGTCATAGGCGTCCCGACCAGTATTGGTTATGGCGCTAGTTTCTTTGGAGTTGCACCGCTCTTGTCCATGTTGAACAGTTGCGCCTCCGGTGTTTCTGTGGTAAATATCGATAATGGTTTTGGCGCTGCATATGTCGCCTCTTTGATTAATCGAACAAAGAAGTAATGATAATTTGTAGAAGATTATAGAATTTGGCCTCGAATGAACACGAATCTACTCGGATACTAACAAAAAATTAAGGAGAAAAGGGGAAATGGAGAACGTTGGAGAGGAAGGAATCAACCATAAGGTTTTTACCTCCTGTCTATTAACTTTATCCCAGTCTTCTTAAATGATTTTTATATTTTTTCTTTTCATTCGTGTCTATTTGTGTAAATTTGTGGCCGGATAGTTTTTGTAGGATGGATTAAGCGAATGCGAATCCACCATCGGGGGGTGATTGGTGGATTCAGCGCAAAAAACCTGCGCCTTAATCCACCCTACTCAGTTCGTTTCTTTGCGCCTTTGGCGGGTTCAGGTTTGCAACCAGAACCCGCGGAGTCACGAACTTTCACTTAGAACTATTCCTTGTTAATTAATTTTGGTGAAGGGATGCTTGTTGATGGAGTTAAACGAATTTCGTTGTAACTCTGTGTTACAAATTTATAAAACCTTGCTTTTTTAGCAAAGATTTTTAATCTGCGTAATCTGTGTGCTGTCTTTTGGTTGTGGCTCTGCCACGCTGTGTTCACTATGAACTCTGTGGCTTGGAAGGTATGGTGATTTTATGTATGAAGTAAAAGACATACCGAAGATTCCTTCTCGAAAGCCCGATACCCACAAGGGGGACTATGGGCGCGTATTTGTGCTGGCAGGTTCCAGCGGTATGACTGGCGCAGCGTGCATGTGCAGTAATGCTGCCTTACGTGCCGGTGCCGGGATTGTCATACTGGGCATTCCGGAGAGTTTGCATGGAATCGTTGCAACCAAATTAACGTGCGTTATGACTCATCCATTGCCTGAAACGCATGTAAAAACCCTGTCAGAGTTGGGACGTCAGGACATCCTTGATTTTTCCCATCGGTTTGATGTAGTTGCTATTGGGCCTGGATTATCTCAGTATCTGGAAACGAAGAGATTAGTGTTGTGGCTATTGCAGTCTTTGGATTGCCCCATCGTATTGGATGCTGATGGTATTAATGCCCTGGCTGATAATCCAAAGATATTGGATCAGATAAAAAAACAGATTGTGCTAACTCCGCATCCGGGTGAAATGGCGCATCTTCTGGGCATATCAACACAGGAAGTTCAGTCAAAACGGTTGGAAATTTCTAAAATGTTTGTCAAAGGCAGGAAGAACGTAACCCTGGTGTTGAAAGGTCACAAGACCATCGTTATGAATGAGGAGAAGTTTTATATTAATGAGACAGGAAATCCCGGAATGGCTACCGCCGGTGTTGGAGACGTGCTGACAGGCATGATCGCTGCCTTTTTGGGGCAACAATACACCCCATTTGATTCGGCACAGTTGGGTGTTTATTTGCATGGTCTGGCAGGCGATATTGCGGCGCGCGAGAAAGGCGAAATTTCATTGATTGCTACAGATATCCTGGATAATTTACACAAGGCATTTCTGGCATATAAGGAAAACACGTGTACATAAAGAAATTATTGATATTAATAGTATTTGGTTTTGCATCCAGTTCCCTATTCGCAGCAAATAGCGCTTATTATACCCCTGATGGTACTGTTAGAGAACGATTGAACGAGGGAATTGGATATTCACAGAATTGTGTGGATATGTGTATTCATGATTTTGCTGCCCTGGAAATAGGTGAGTATCTGGATGTCGCAAGAAACAGGGGCGTTCGGGTGCGTGTTGTGATTTTAGAACATGGGAATGGTAATCAAAGGGGTTTGCTTGCAGAGACTTTGATTCATAAAGGATTCGATGTCAGAGTTAAGAAGATGCAATGCGGTGATAACCCGGTGCAGGATTTTTTTGTATTCGATGACATGGTATTGGTAACCGGTACTTACAATTGGCTGGCGTACCGGAACAAAGACATTTGCAACGATGTCTTATTTCAATACGATCCCGTGAGAATTCAAGATTACAAGAACACGTTTTGCAGATTGTTTACAGAAGCTGAGACCGTTCCTTCTATAACTAATCGAAAGGAATTCGTTGCATCAAACAATCCTCCGGTAACTGATACTGTTTCTGATATTGCTGGTGCAAAACAAACCATACAGGAGGATATCCTTAAAAGTGAACAAGTGGCGGCAGAGGAGTCTCCAAAGACTGTTACAGAAGTAATATCCAGGGATTTTATTGACGTTTCTATCGAAGAGATGGATAAACAATTTGGAATGGAGAGTTTACTGTCTCGTTCTAAGAAGAATGAATTGTGGAAAAAATACAAGGGCAAATATGTCCGATGGCAAGGGGTTGTTGCTTATAAGGGGATGGGACGTGTGGACTGGAATCGTATTGGGGTGAACCGCAATAGTAGTAAGAATGCAGAAGTGGAAATCATATTTGATTGGAGGATGTTCGAAAAGGTTATGGATGTTAGGATTGGTCGTACGATTACCTACACTGGGAAACTGGTTTCCCGTCCTGGTATTAATTCCCCGTATCGTCTGGATGATGGAGATATAGAATAGTTTTAGCTTTTGTTTTACCGCGGAGGCGCAAAGAACGCAAAGTTTTAAAAGATAAAGAGAGGAAAATGTCATGGGTTATCAACCTTCATCCTTGTTTCTTAGTAGTTTTTAACTGCTTTAATTTTTCCTTTGCGTCCTTTGCGTCTTTGCGGTGAATTATCACTAATAATTATTTTTGGAGGATAAAGCATGAAAAAGATTACAGCAATTGTGAGAGAAGATAGGTTTGCTATGGTAAAGGATGCCCTGTCAGATGTTGGGTATCCGGGGATGACGGTGACTGGGGTAAAAGGGCACGGTAATCAAAAGGGCATTACCGAACAGTGGCGCGGCAGAACCTATAAGACAGACCTCATAAGCAAAATGCAGATGGAAATGGTGGTTGCGGATAAGGACGTCGAGAAAATCGTCGAGTGTATTGTTAAGGAGGCACAGACAGGCAATATTGGGGATGGAAAGATATTTATTAATTCTATTCTTGACGTTGTCCGTATCCGTACCGGGGAAAGGGGAGAAAAGGCGGTTTAGGGGGTGTTGTAGTGAACGCTGTAAGAAAGTTGACATTGCGAGCGACAGTGAAGCATCCAAACCCTAGAGGTTGATGGTTCGTGCTATCGCCCCCGCAATGACACAGCTGTAAACCTTTTTATTACGTCTATTATAGATAGTAACAAGAAGTTTTCTTTGTATTTGAAGGGTTTAAGAAATCCGACATATGATGGGTTGTTTCTGACCGTTGAGATAATTGCGGTATTACAAATTGCAGAAGTATGATTGACAACGCTTCTCACAGAATGTAGCCTGGGCTATCATATATCAAAATTACTTTAACAGTCGGAGGTTTCTTATTACGAAGGGTAATATGGAATACAAAGATGATGATAGATGGACGTTAGTGATAGGAATTTTCCTCTGTTCGTTATTCTTGTTTCTTCTGGTTGGAGGCAAGAATTCCAGCCTTGATGCCGCATCCAGCCTTACAACAAACGTAATTAGCTCCCCGCCAGAAGGCCAGATATATCACGCCGTTTATCCTGGCCATGAAGGTGGAACCGGTGAGGAAGATGATATTACTTCTGAAGACCTCACATCGTATGAAGAAAATGTTGGGAAATCAGCAGCGTGGGTATACTTTTCTCACAACTGGTATCGTGACCGAAAATTCCCTGTCGAAATTGCATCATGGATTCGTGATACCGGGAGTGTGCCTTTTATTCGCCTGATGCTGCGTGACCATACTGAGCAATACAGGAAAAATCGCAATTTTACGTTAAAACGGATTTTGAAAGGCAAGTTTGACGAGGATTTGCATGCATGGGCGAGGGACGCGCGTGATTTTGATTCTCCTCTTATTGTTGAGTTTGGAACAGAGGTGAATGGTGAATGGTTTCCCTGGAACGGAAAGTGGAATGGGGGAAGGAAAAAGAAAGAGTACGGTGACCCAACTTACCCTGACGGACCAGAACGATTCCGGGATGCCTATCGTCATATTATCGATATTATGCGGGAGGAAGGCGCTTCGAATATCACATGGGTATTTCATGTTAATAATGATGACGTTCCAAACAAGCCATGGAACCGGTTTGAAAAGTATTATCCCGGAGATGACTATATTGACTGGGTTGGTGTAAGTGTGTATGGGGCGCAGACGCCTACAGATGAAGAATGGCTGCTGTTTAGCGACATGATGGATGAAGTCTATCCACGTCTTGAGTCGCTCAGCACCAGCAAGCCCATAGTCGTGCTGGAATTCGGCGTTACCTCCGGTAACCCGCTGGGTGATCAGGCAGAGTGGGCAGAGGATGCATTAAAAAACCTTACTGAATTGCGCTGGCCTCGAGTAATTGGCTTTTCCTGGTGGAATGAAGCCTGGCAAAATGATGACGATCCAGACCATGACACCGATATGCGTGTCCAGGATAATCCCGACCTTGCAGATGTCTTCCAGAAATTGGTTGGGAAACAGGATCACATACTTGGCTCTGTAGTGCAATCAGAATAGCGCCGTTTCTTAAAGAGTCATGTCTTGGAAACGCGTGATATTCAATGGTATATAGTATTACTGTGCAAAAACTTCTTTTCCTCATTCCCCGTTTTCACGAGGACGAGTTTCATGAGGACAAGTTTTAGTAAGTTTCTATAAACCACAAAGCCACAAAGGACATCAAAGAAGTCCAAATTCCTTTTTGTGCTCTTTATAGTATTACCTTGTAAAAACTTCTTTTTTGTGTAAGTTTTTTTAACACCCCCCTGTGTGTCCCCCCTTGCGAAGGGGGGAAAGAGAGGGGTTCTTTGGTTGTGGCTATGCTGCGCTAGGACTTGTGGTTTAATTCGTTTTGGTTGCGGCTTTACTGCGCTATGGAATCATCAGATTTAAATATTGTTACGGGGGCGTTTGGTTACACGGGTAAGTATATAACCGGGAAACTTCTTTCAATGGGGAAGAGGGTTAAAACGCTCACCGGACACCCCAATCGTCCGAATCCGTTCGGTAATCCGGTAAGTGTTGCCTCATTTCATTTCGATAATCCAGCAGAATTGACAAAGTCTTTGCAAGAAGCCACTACTCTTTACAACACATACTGGATACGCTTTCCGTATGGTCAGGTTACCTACGATAAGGCCGTTGCGCACACGAAGATACTTATCAATGCGGCAAAAGAAGCTGGTATCCGCAGGATTGTACACATCAGCATCACAAACGCCTCAGAAGAGTCGCCATTTCCGTATTTCAGTGGCAAGGGAATCCTTGAAAAATTTATTATTCAATCCGGTTTATCATACGCTATCGTCAGACCTACGGTAATCTTTGGGCACGAGGACATCCTTATCAACAATATCGCCTGGTTTCTCACAAAGTTTCCGGTATTTGCCATTCCGGGAGATGGTAACTATCAATTGCAGCCTGTATTTGTGGAAGACGTAGCCGGGATAGCGGTAAACGCCGGACAGTCCAATGATAACATGATAATAGATGCCGTTGGCCCTGAAATTTTCAAGTATGAAGAGCTAATTCGGCTCATTGCTGACAGGGTTCAGAGTAAAGCGAAAATCATGCATCTGAGACCTGAAATGGCGTTATTTCTCTCAAAATTTATCGGGTATATGGTCAAGGACGTGGTACTGACTCGAGATGAAGTCGAAGGACTGATAGCGAACCTGCTCGTATCGAAAAATCCTCCAACAGGAAAGACGCGACTAAGTGACTGGCTGAGTCAGCATGCAGACACTATAGGCATACACTACGCTTCTGAGTTGAACAGACACTATCGTTAATAATTGCATGATAGAAAAATACCCGTTAAAGCTTGCATTTGCATTGCAAAATTACTTTGCAAATTTGCAATAGCGCGGGTGGTTTATCCCCCGCACAAGCCGACCACACCTGTCCTCGACCTGGATCGGGGAAGGAATCGGCGCTACCTTTTTCAAAGAGCTAAATTGTTACAAAAGATGTTTATTAGTTAGTTGATGAAACACTTGCCGGCGGATTAACAGTAACTGTATCGGTTCCTACCTTTGCTAATTCTCCTATCCACAAATTATAAGATTCACCTTTTTTGTACTCAAATGTAATCCTTAAAGCGGAAATCATGTGCGTTTCTGCAGTAAAAGAACTCCCCAGAAATTCGCCCTTTTCGTTTCGGACAACGGTAGTTTTCCTAATAACAAAAGGTTTTTGTGCCAGAGGGACAATTTCTGTCAGTCTGCAGTGTGTGTCGAAATCCACAGTTTCTTTACCGATTGTTTTCTTTTCGCCGATAGTTTCCCCTTTTTCTATAGTAAAACTTTCATTCCACAATTTATCCTTATATAATTTTTTTACCTGGATCAATGCCATCTCTGCAGTTCCTCCTTTAAAAACAAATTCTATTTCACCAGGTGTAAAGTCTTCTGGACGCGCGGCGGTTTGTGACTCTGGTTTTTTCAATAAATCTTTGGTCGTGATGTCTGAGTCTGCTTTTCCTTTCGTGAATTTACTGAAGATTTGAGGTCTCTGTAAAGGACTTGCCGGAGATGGCAATGTCAGACGTGACGTCAATTGTTCCGCGTGTTTCAGTTCCGTATCTATTGCTGGTGGTGTGCTTATTTTCAGCTTTCTTTCAATTGCGCTTGATAAGGATAATAATTTTGTATCCGTCCTGCGTACTTCTAAATTCAATATCACAAAAGTATGAACCGTTGTATACATGAGATAACAAATCGTAATGCCGAGGACAATTTTCTCAATGTGTTTGAATACAAAATTTTTAACG
>Ga0082335_1003485_pt1 | contig 25778 bp, 23 predicted proteins | sample Subgrocontami58m_FD_72375 | JGI IMG/M metagenome (GOLD analysis project Ga0082335, IMG submission 72375) | Subsurface groundwater microbial communities from S. Glens Falls, New York, USA - GMW37 contaminated, 5.8 m (SPADES assembly) (version 2) ...
GATTTCTGTTACAAAAGAGGAAGACAAGGAATTAGCCAAGTTTTATGTTGGTAATAAGTTGCCCGACGGTACCAAGTGTTATGTAAAACGTGTAGGAGAAGAACCTGTATATACCGTTCCTACGGCTGAATTTTATGATAAGATAGAAAATGTACTTTTGACTTTCCGTGACAGACTGGTGATTGATTTTGACAAAGATTTGGCAAAAAAACTGGTCATCGAAAAACCAGACCGAACCTTCGCCTGTGATATAACCAATAAAAAAGATGAGGGAGGGCAAATTCTGTGGGAACTCTCAAAGCCTGTCCAAACGGTAGCCGATGCGAATGTAATTAACCAGATTATATGGGACTTATCCTTTTTAAAGGCAGAAAACTATGTTACAAAGGCGCCAAAGGATCTTAAAGCCTTTGGATTGGACGAACCGGGTATTAAGGTTTCCATGACATACGAGAAGGTTGCAGGACAAACGTCTGAAAAATCTGATAAGCAGAAAGAAAAAACCCCAGAGCATCTCTTGACGGAAAAAGAGCCTTTAGAAAAGACAGTCGAAACAAGGACTTTGCTCATTGGCAAGACGGTCGAGAAGGGAGATAAAGTAAATTCTTATTGTATGATGAGCGATAGCGACCTTGTGTTTGAACTCTCCTGGCCCAAGATTAGAAACTTCGATGCGGAACTGGTCCCAACCAGAATATTACGTTTTGAACGATCGGATGTAAGAAAACTTGTTCTGGACTATGCTGATAGAAGCATCCAGTTAGATAAAGTAAACAATGTATGGAAGATAAAAAATTACGAAAAAGAACCACAAGGCAGAGAAGTCGACTACTTTATCCACAATCTCGATGAGTTAAAAGGCAGCTACATTGAGCAATATAAAGCAACTAACCTGACACAGTTTTCTTTGGACAAGCCTCAATTTATAGTTACTGCCAGTGTGGAAAGCGGTGATGCCGTGCTTTACGTGGGTAAGAAAAAGGATGCACAAAGTTATTACGTAAAAAACAAAGACTCAGATTATATCTATGTCGTTGACAATGAATCGATTTCCAAACTCATGAAAAAAGAAGAGGACTTTACTACGGTTGTTACTGAGATGGCTATACCCGAAGCGCCTGTTGGTGCAGCAATGAGTCCTGTTGGAGAAAAACCGCTGGGTACGAGTCCGCATGGAAAACCGCCCGGCAGTTCCCCGCATGGTGGATTACATTAAAAAAACCAGATAAAATAAACGATAAAATCCCAGATAATTTGATTAAGGGCAGGGAAGATTAGGTGGCACGGACAAATTTGTTTGTCCGTGCCACAATACTTAAAAGTATATAAAAAGCCCAATCACGCATTTGGCCCATACGAGAGCCTGCAAATCATCCTTTAAATAGTGTGTTCGGGTGGATAAAGGTATATTTCCGAATGAAAAAATCTCACATCTTCTCATTATTTTCTGCCTCCCTTGTTTGTCTTCTTTTTCAAACCTGTGTTAAAACACCTGTCCTTGAAGCCAATTCTAACCGCAGGACACCCATTGTTATAGCGGTAGAGAAAGCGAGTCCTGCTGTAGCCAATATCAGTACAGAGAGACTTATTACCCAACGACATGTAGATCCTTTTTTTGGATCCAGGAGTGAACTCTTTGATCAGTTTTTCAATGATTTTTTTGGTCAGAGTCAGAAACAAATGGTCGAAAGGCCATTAGGTTCTGGCGTCATCATTGATGAGGATGGTTACATTGTCACAAACGAACATGTCGTGAGTCGTGCATCTAAAATCAAGGTAAGATTATCAGATGGTAAGGATTTTGAGGCAACCATAATTAGTTCCGATCCTATCAGCGACCTGGCGGTATTAAAAATTAACTCACCGACTCCTCTTCCTTACGTTAAAATGGGTACATCCAGGGATCTCATGATTGGTGAAACCGTTATAGCTTTGGGAAATCCCTTTGGTTTGGAAAACTCTATTACGACTGGCGTGTTGAGTGCAAAGAACCGCACCATGACATTTAGCAGCCAATACGGAGATATCAAGTATGACGGCCTCATTCAAACGGATGCATTGATAAATCCAGGAAATAGCGGCGGGCCACTTATTAATATAGATGGAGAGCTTATCGGTATTAATGCCGCAATCGTAAACCAGGCACAAGGGATTGGATTCGCTATTCCTGTCGATAAGGTAAGACAAGCCCTTGTAAAACTTTTAAATTTTAGAGAAATCAACAAGATATGGTTTGGCGCACAGGTTGAAGAACGAGATGGCGTTTTAAAGGGGATTATAGTTTCATCTATTGAATCCGGTAGCCCTGCCGACAAAGCACAGATTAAAATCGGAGATTATATCACAAGAATAGACACCAAAGAGATACAGGATATCCTGGATTTCGAAAAGTGTATACTCAAAAAAAATGCAGAGGATAAACTTTATATAACCATTAGTCGTGGTGGGCGTGAACTTAAGGTAGAGGTTAAACTTGAAAAGGCGCCGCTCGCTTCCGTAGAAAAGCTTGCCCTGGAAAAGCTTGGACTTTTTGTACAGGATTTAACCCCACAGCTTGGAAAACAATTAAATTTGTGGTGGGTAAAGAGTGGCGTATTGATTTCCGGGGTACAGAAAAACAGTCCAGCAGCCGAGGTCGGTATTAAAGAGGGCCATGTGCTTGTGTATGTCGGTCAATATCGGATCAATGATATTGAAGAATTGGGTGCCGCGCTTAAAATCATGCAAAAGGGAGATAGCTGGGAAGTGGGCATCGTCTGGTCGGACAAATTTGGAGAACATCAGGGTTATGCCAGAATAAAAATCCGTTGATTTTATATTGGCATGAGATCTCTGCCTGCTATTTTAGCTCCCAGTTTCCACGATAATTTGGTTTGCCTCCTCTCCAGTTTTGTTAATTCAGAATAGATCGCAAGTGCGTCATTTCCTGATTTGATACCTTTCGTTATTGCTTCTGCGGCGAAGAAACCCGTTGATAATGCACACGAAATCCCTTCACCAAAGGCATTGAGAAATCCCGCTGCTTCTCCAACCAGAAGAACCTTCCCTTTCCCTAAATAAAACCTGCCGGTTGTGCACATGTCGTTACCCAGGCAGCCGGTTTTCCTTACTAACTTTTTGCGTTTTAAGCCAAATCTATTTTCGAGCATCTCAGTATATTCGCTCAGATAAGGATGTATCTTGGCGCCCTTTCTTGCCGCCGTGCCAAAGATTTGCAGGCCGTCCTTTACATTAAACCATGCATAAACCTCACCAAACCGTGATTCCATGAAACCGTGATAAAAACAGGGGTCTAAATCGGAAGTGCCTTCGTAATAATTTTGATATGCTACAAACCATTTTATGCCTTTTTCAAAATCCGGATCGATTTTTTCCCTGATTACCGACTTGCTGCCTTCTGCACTTACTAAGTATTTGCAGGTAATATGTATCGTTTCGTCATTACAGGTATCATGACATTCCAATATTATATAATTACCGTAGTCTTTAAATCCTTTTAAGACGCAACAATCCTTTACTTCTGCCCCAGAATGTTTAATAAGCCAGTAATCAAATTCAGAACGCCATACGTTCGGTGCGCCGTTGCTGTCTCTATTGAATGGCCAATCTGAAAAATGCTTATTATCAGACCAAAGTCTTACTCCCTTTAAAAGCTTCGGGGTAACATAAGCCGATTCAGGGATTTTTCCCCAAAATCGTTCGGTTATATCCTGCGATTTCTTGAAGATAATTCCAGAACACATCTTGTATCTGGGGAGTTTTCTTTTTTCTAATACAAGGACTTCTAATCCTTCATTGACCAAGCCTCTGGCTGCAGCGGCTCCCGAAGGACCTGCGCCTGCAATTACAACATCATAATTTATTTTAAGAGTATTTCCCATTGACAGTGTGTTGGTTTTTTAGAAAAAAAGTCTTTTGGATAATGATAAATATTGAAATTTTAACACAAATTGACTCATTACAACTTATTTACTATTGACTACATACGATATATTTATTAAGATATTCTGTTTTGTGTAAACATTTTATAATAAATATTTGTTATATCAAACAAATATTATGTTTTTAAGTCTTAATTTTAATCAGGAAATACATATGAAAGTATTAAATTATAAAATTGATCACCTAATAGACGAAAGTGAGAATTATACGATTGAAGAGGATGTTGCTGAACGGGAAGTCCTTGAAGAAAGAGTAAAATATCAGGATTACGATCCGGTTCGTATTTACCTGAAAGAGATGTCGACTATGCCGCTATTATCCAGGGAAGAAGAACTTTATCTGGCGAAAAAGATAAAGGTTATGAGTCGGTTGCTCCACAGGAGGGTCTTGACATTTGATTATGCTGTGGAAAACTACGTGCGTATTCTGGAGGATGTGGATAGTGAATCCGATCTCGTTCAATTTATTGAGACGGCAGTAAAAAAAGACCAAAGTAAAGATGAAATGATTGAGAAAATCCATAGCATGTCAGAGGAGATTAGAGACATACTTGAAGATAATTTGAGGGACTATGGAAAGATTAAGGGGAACAGTCCTGGTAATGTAAGATCCAGAATTCTTAGAAAGATATCATCCAGGAAAAGGAATGTAATCAGAAAACTTGAAGCTATGCATATTCGTACGGAAACTATTTTACCTGTTATGAAACAACTATTGAGTGTTTTTTCCGAAATAGTAAAATTTGAAAAACGGTTTAAAGGGTCACATCAGAAGAGAGAAATTTTCAAGAGGCTTTCGCACGATTTCAATGTAAATGAAACGAAAACTTTGTTCATGGTTTCCGTTGGAGATCTGAAGAAAGATATTCATGCTATCAATTCCATATACAATGAATATGAATCCGCCAGAAAACAGTTTTCTGAAGGGAATCTGAGATTGGTGGTAAGTATTGCAAAAAAGTACAGGAAACGCGGGATGACTTTTCACGATCTTATTCAAGAAGGGAATACCGGTCTGATGCGAGCTGTCGATAAATATGATTATCGTATGGGTTTTAAATTTAGTACGTATGCTACCTGGTGGATTAAGCAGGCGATTATCAGGGCAATAGATGACAAGGTAAGGACGGTGCGAATTCCCGTACATATGACGGACATAATTAACAAGACAGCCCATGTTTTCAAGAATGTTCAGTCTGGTCTTGATAGAAAGTCCCGTATAGAAGATATTGCAAAAGAGGCGAAAATTCCGGTCTCGGAGGTTTACCGTGTATATCGGATTGCATCTCAGCCTATATCGTTAGAAAATCCGATTGGTGCGGATAGTGAGACAATGTTTGAAGATTTTGTTCAAGATAAAAAGGTGGAATCCCCCGTTTATGCTGCTAATCAATCATTGCTCAAGGAACAATTGGAAAATGTTTTAAACACCTTGAGTTTCAGAGAACGTGAGATACTTAAACTGCGTTTTGGTATAGGTGATGGGTATACTCATACACTGGAAGAGATTGGCAATAGGTTTAACATAACAAGAGAAAGAATACGGCAAATAGAGGCCATTGCCCTTCGTAAACTTCAACATCCGCTGCGAAGCAGAAAGCTTGAGGGATTTCTCGAAGGCGTAACGGTTAATTAAACGCCATGGGGGGGCGGGTTTCAAACCCGCCCTGAGCCTAAACAGAACGAGTCGGAAGAGTTCTTTAATGGGAATTTACAATTTTAGATTTACGAATTACGATTTATTTAAATCTCAAATCGTAAATCGTAAATCTTTACTAAAAGTGTTAAAACAATTTGGGAAGATAATAGGTTGGTTTAAGAATTTGCGTCGTCAGTCTTTTACCTGTTCGAAGTACCATTTTTTTGCAGAAATATCATAGGAAATGAGGCAGGTAAGATTGTCGGTGGTAACCACGCAATACCGCTTCTTGAGTACGCCTTGAATAGTTTGATCCAGCCATTCATTTACAACTTCCTTCACGTTAAATAGTCTTCCCCGCAGTTTAAAGCTATACGGAATCACATAATTAAGTGTCAGGTCGTTAACGGGCACCCATATCGAAGACCTTACTAAATGAACAATCGTAAATACAGATGAAAAACACCAGAGGGCAATGCAGGCAATAGAGAAGCACATCGAAACTATGTCCAGATATTGTCCTTTAAACAATTCAACTAACTGAATCGTACTGTTTGCATATAAACCCAGGGTAAAGGCAATCTCCCAGTATCCCACAGTAAACACAAGTCCTTCATCACCGTAAGCCTGTTTCCTGATTGCCAGGACTACCAGGAACGGCAGCCACCACAACCCGACAGACCAAAAAAACAGGGAAATCCCCTTCAGGAATGGGAGGAAATCTACAAATGGTCCACCTGCGGTATGAATATACTGATACAATGTTGCGCCTGTAAGCGCCGTTAAAGCAGCCGCTCCGGCATTCATCCAGTAAGGTGATAGCGCTGTATTGCTTCTGAACTGGTAAAAAATTAATCTCATGATAATGAATACCATAAAGATGAGATACAGGCTTGCTCCTATAGACCAGAGAGCAAACGAAAATAATTGAATAAACATCACCTGCCTTGTTGCATGTTCCGCAATAATTACCCCCAAAAAACCCGTGGACTGAGTTCCTGCCGTGATAAAGAACCACCCGCCGTGAAATATCTCCTCAATCTTTCTGTCTTCGGATTTGTGATACAAAAACAGGATGCTCAACGAAAAGAGTGATATGCAGAGCCAGAAGCTTATAGCCGCGTACCAGAATATACAGGCGGTTGTATGCAGATGAAATACTTTTGAAAAACAAACGCCGGCAAAGTTAATAGCTACAACAATGGCAAATAAATTGAGCGTTTTTTCGGGATTGAGCAGTTCGCTCAGGGTGTTCTTATTGAATAATACCGTTTGTGTAACCTTAAAAATTGCCACAGAGAGGAATATGGCCAGACTCGCTATAAAAAACCAGGGAACAATCAGTGCACAGCCGTATAAATGAGAGATGAATGCAATCATTAGCGTGGCTGCAACGGCAGTAAACCACCGGGTATCCAGTGAATAGGTTGCAATCTTTAATAAACTCATATTTTTCCCCTTACCTCTCGCATTTTATCATTTTGTAACTATTTAGTTTTTTTAAAAAACAATATTCATGCATTCATTGTATTTACTGTAGGGGCTGGTTTGAAACCAGCCCCTACACAGTACGGTAAAACATTGTTGTTGTTGAAATATTCCAAAAGGCTAAATTGTTACATCATTTTGAAGAAACAATATCGATGGGTTCGGTTCCAGACTGGGTCAAATGAGCGATTTTCCCTCTTTTGAGAAATTCCATCCCCACTTCGATGGTCAAAATGGCTCAAATTGCCACAAAACGAGAATGAAATTGGCAATATTTAGTGGTTAGTCCCCACTTTTAGAATAAAAAAGTTCATTTGGCACAGTCTGTTCACTTAACCCATCCTTATATGACTGTGTAATCTGCGAAATCTGTGGTTTCCAATGTCTTTACCGACCTGAAATACTAGGTAACATTTACGGCTTTTTTGTGCATCTTTGTTATCGTTTTCTCTTCCATAAAAGAAAGACTCATAATACATACGAGTGATACGAAGATGAACCCTAACGAATAATTGTTGGTGTAATCCCTTAACGTGCCCAGAATAATCGGGAGGAAGAAGCCTCCGAGTCCTCCTGCTGCCCCTACCATACCGCCGACAGTGCCGGTATCTTTTGGGAAATACTCTGCAACAAGTTTAAACACAACGCCATTACCTATGCCCAGACAAACACCCATTATATAAAAGACAGTAAGTGATGTCATTAACGATACGTTTAGGTTTAGGAATATCAGTATGCTGAGTATTGCCAGTGAAAGGACAACTAAAATACGTCTTCCAGGTATATGGTCACCGAGATAACCTCCGAGAATACGGGCAAATGTGGTAGCAAATACGAATATAGCGGTAAAACTGCCCGCCTTTACCGGCGTAATCTTATAAAAATCCCTCAAGTACGAAGGCAGCCATAACGAAAAGCTTACAAAGAATCCAAAGGTCATGAAATAGAAAAGACAAAAGACCCATATTAAATTAGAAGACTTATATACCTTCAGTTTATCGCTAAATGTGGGCGGCTTTACATTGGCAGGTTTTGGCGCATCTTCAGAGAAAAACCAGTAAACAAAGGCCATTATGAGCAAAGGAATTGAGTAAACCATAAACACCTTATGCCATCCTATAGACTCTACAAGGAGGGGCGCTCCGAATGTGGCAACGGCAGAACCGATATTGCCCACACCATAAATCCCCAAAGCCAAACCCTGTTTTTCTTTTGGATACCATTGAGAAACCTGTGGAATTCCAACGGCGAATGATGTCCCTACCAAACCGAAGAAAAATCCACAGATCAGTAAAAAGCCGTAACTCTGCGCAAAACCTGCGATAAACATAGGGAAAAAGCCAAATAAGAGCAGGATACTAAAAACCCGCCTACCGCCAAATTTATCTGTCAGAACGCCAATGGGCACCCTGGCAATAGAGCCGAGCAATACAGGCGTTGCGAGTAACAATCCCACGGCTGTGGAAGATAAGTTAAACTCGACCTTCAGGTATGCAGCTAAGGGAGAAAAGAGCGTCCAACCGGCAAAACACGTGGCAAACGCTAATGTTGCAAGCATCAGCACCCTTGTATTTCCATTGGGTATTTGTACTGATTCATTCATAAAAACAATCTCCTAAAATCTAAAATTATGCTGCTTTCAGCAACTATTTCTATTTGCATGTAGGGGTAATTCATGAATTACCCCTACCAGATTGAAATTTCCTAACATTAAACTGGAGACCAAATCATAACGACAGCATGGACTGAATAGGTTCAAATTCACTCTTCACCTTGAGAGGATATTGATCTATACCTTCCAAGATGACAGAACTGGATTGCCTTATAAAAAACAGTTTCCCATGCCGTGTCTTCATCAGGGTAAAGAAACCATGCGACTGCCCATCCCTGAATAACATGGACAATGTTTTTTCGTGGTCAAAGGGATGCGCATACAGTTCATTAATTTTTTTTCCGATAACATCGTCAGGTGAAGTAAATCCAAAAAGCCTTGCACCTGCTGTGTTGATATGCGTAATCACCCCATCGTAAGAAGGCTCGTATTCATACCATCCCGACGCCTCTTTTACGTCTGGAAGCGCCTTAGACTTGTCTATTGTTGATACCATTGTGTTATTCATAATTACCTCCATTAAAATTGAAAATTGTAATATTAATATTTATTAATTTGATTCATCCAGCATCTTCCATCCCTATTGCTTTAATTCCCATGTTGCTACGGTTTTCTCTAACGGTTGCCTTAAACTACTTTTTACGACCTCCCTTTCCTCACCTTCTGTATGTACAGTATTTTCTGATTTGAAAATGGGAAGGTCCTCCTTGAATTTAGAAATATTACTCTTAATAAAATCTTCGTCTCGCTGCGTCACAATCGAACCCAATACATTCAAAGGATTGTGCACTTTGTATTTCTGCTCCCGAAGATAACCGCGCTCTTTCCTCAATTCATAACCGTCAAGGATAGCTATGACAAACCCCACCATAAGGATGCTTGTTACACCCAGTGTCGCCTTCTTTGGCAGGGACATGTCTTTCAGCACATACCCTGTGGAAAGTTTCCGGTAAATCAACGTTGCAAATATAAAAGCCGGAATTATCATCACGACCATAAGTGGTATTATCAGCGAATTAATGTTGTCTACTACGCCCGAAGCCTCATCTGCGTCTATTTCGACAATGAGCCCCATGTTCAAATCTTTAAGCCACGTCCATGCGCCCACTACTTTTAACCCATCATAATCCCTGTATCCATCCAAATCATAACCACTGATTTTACCCGTAATACACTTTTCGACTCCCTTTGTTATCACCTGGGTATCGGGTTCCACGACTTTATAAGACATAGCGTTTATACCATTCGCATTTTTAACATACTTTGAAAACTTCGATTCGGTAATCATGACACCATCTTTGTTTACCAAATAGGCTTCTCCTGTTTTCCCAAGTGCGATGCTCTTCATAGCCTTATTAAGTATCGATGTATCCATCCACAATACGACAGCACCCATCACATCATGATTTTGGCCCTTAACAGGGTAAGACATAAACATCGAAGGCAAACCGTTCCCATTTTTTTCCGGAGCATCCCCGGTGAGTGAAAAATTAACCACATCGGAAATATACGTTTTACCGTCATATAAGGTCTCTTGAATATTACGGAAAGGCAATTCTTTCATAATATTCATGCCTACTAATGATTTTTCATCCCCAGTTGCTATTTGGACAATACCGGCTCCATCACAAATAAAAATTCCCTTATAACCATAATCTGCCTTTGTGCACTCTAATTGCGACTTTAATCTTAAGTATTCGTGCCCATCTCTTCCGTTTATAAGACTTACGAAATCATCATTACTCTGAATAAACAATGCGCTTTGAATAGTGTCTGAGATAGTCCTGGCATGTGACTTTCTTTCGTCCCACAGCAAAGTAAGGATCTCATTCTGTTTATTTACAATGCCTTCCAGATTCCTTTGGACGCCCTGTTTCAGCTCTGCATTTGCCTTTGGAAACGCAAGCATTTTGAACAAAATTAAGGGAAACAGCCCAAAAAATACAAACGTAGCAATAACAAAAACTATGCGTTCCTTAAACATCTTTATCATATTTCACCTCTCCTGAGTTTAAATTAGGCTGCCTTTGGCAGCTTTTTCAATGTAGCGCGAACTTCAGTTCGCTTACATCCTATGCGAACTAAAGTTCGCACTACAACTGCAACTTGAAATTCCTTGACGTAAATTGGGCTGCCTTCGGCAGCGGCTTTTAACCTCCCCCATCGTTCGACTGAGCTCACGACGAAGTCAAGGGGGAGGAACTCGTTTTTCTTTGCGTCCTCTGCGTCTCTGCGGTGGACTGAATTGTTACTATAATTCACTAAGACACGCTTCGATATCATCCATACTAAAAGGTTTGGTAATCACCTTTTTTGCGCCTTTTCTCACTGCCTCCTTTGCAATGTCCTGGTCTGTATAGGCTGTAATAATCACTATGTGGGCATGAGAAGAAAATCTTGTCCCTTGTATCTGCTCTAACAATTCTATGCCATCCATTCCCGGCATCTTCACGTCCAGTAATATAATTGAGTATCTTTGCCTTTTAATCTCCTCCAATGCCTCGAAACCATTTTTCACCGCCTTCGTTTCGTAACCGCTATCTGTCAATGAATTCAACAGCACCTTTCTATACCCTTCTTCGTCATCAACGATTAATATTCTTTTTGTCATCATCCCTTACTAATCCTCTTGAAAATTTTTCTTTTTCGCCAGGATAGTTACGCAACGCCTGTACCCATAAAAACAAAAAACGCTTGGATTGCTCTAAGCGTTATCAATTTATAAAGTTATGAAGAACAGAAAATTTTTTAGTGATTTTTTGAAAAATTTAACTGCAAACAATTCGTTTCATCTGTTTTCCTTTGTAGTAATCATAACTATTGACAATACAGTCACATAAAAAAGAACCACAAAAGCTTAAGGAGTGGAAACAATTTGGTTGCAGTTTAAATTTACTTTCTTCCAATAAGACAATACTCGTCATGTCCCAGAGAAACTCCGTGAACTCGGCATTCGTCTTGTTGTTATAGCTTACTTACTACAGACACGCGTATATGTTGCAACATTCTAACTAGACAAAAAATCTTCAGTAGTTCCCTTTCACTCAGGATAGACAGGGTCGATAATTTCTGGTTCACCTTAATGCACGAACTAGTGCATATATTGGAGATATCCAAAGACACTATGAGATTTATTGACAGGGATATTACAGAAGAGCCAGAAAGTGAGGTAGAGAGAAAGGGCAATCAAACTACACGCGACCTACTTATCCCATCGGATCGATTTAAAGATTTTGTAAATCGCATCAGATCCTATTTTTCAAGAAACGAGGTTATCTCATTTGCCCAAGAACTTGGCATTCATCCTGCCACTGTTATCGGAAGGCTGCAATATGAAAAACTGCAATCTGCGCAGTCTTATAAGCAAGGTGAGATCGGTGTTTGCTGGATATATTGAAGGATAAAAGGAAATATATGGTGCTAAAAATGTAGTGGCATGGCACGCCATGCCACTACGGGTGGAAATGAATTGGAGGCAAATGATTAAGTGGTTGCACTCATATCATCGATAACTGTTTTTAATGCTTATGAGACTGTGCCAATCATTATGTTTGACTATAAAATTAACCGTTGTTTACTTGATAATCCCAGAAAAAGCAGCAAGAGCAATAGGTATTAGTAACCATCCAAAAATTTTGTGCACATGCATGTAGTTTCGAGCAAACCAACGCTCTTTTTTTGGTTGCCATATTCTTGACCCTCCCAAATCAACAAAAGGAATGAATAGCCCTAAGCTGTACCAAAATGCGTTATACTTATAAAGATCAGAATCTTTTGCTTTCATACCATCTTCCCTGCGGAACAAATAGCAACCAAAGATAATAATAATTCCAATTGGCACGAGGGAATAACCAGGACTACGACCATAGCTAATAGTCTTGTCCAATATTAGATTCCACCACCATGAAGGATAAAATCTTTTTAAAATCTCTTTACGTTCTCTCTGTTTCTGCGCAATAAAAACCTTATCTGCCTTTTCCGTATATCCCTGAAGTTTGAAAAATGCCTCCAAATTTGTATACACATCTTTACTATACACAGACTGATTTATCATATTCAACAGCATTTGTAATGATTGTTCTTCAGGTTCAGCCTTAATATTCTGGTAAGTCATACCATTCAACTTCAATGTCTTTGGCCACGATATGTCTAATATGGAAATTGTCTGAAAATTACTATAGTCTAACATTGCTCCTCGTTCAATGCTGACGTTCCTCAATGTTGCATCACCCTTCACACAGAGTGAAGTTGCAATCATATCCAGAAGTTTTATATTTTCAATTTGAAGTCTGCGTATAATAACTGTCCGCGATATATCAAGAAAAGGCAATAGTTGATAGCTTTCTATATTACTTTTTATAATTAAATCAAGAAGACTCGCGTCACTTAAATATATTTTTCCTGAAAAATCTGTGTTAACAAATAAAATTGAGCCATAAACTCTTATAGTGTTAAAATTTGCTGCAATTCCAATATTTTTAAATTGCGTTTCCGAAAACTCAATATTACCGGATATTTCAACGTCTCTAAAATCTACTAATCCCGCAAAAATAGCCTTATGAAAGAAGACACAGCCCTTCACTTTCATGCTTATGAAATTTATTAATTGATTAGGATTGTTGAAGACAATTTCATTGCCTCCAAATTGACCATCAATGTCTGCGTCAAAAAATTCAACTGGTCCTGCAAAAAAAGCCTTACTGAACGAAACAGTACCACCAACTTTCATACCATTGAAATTTATCATTTTTTCTTTGTTTTTGAATTGTGACTCATCAGCTTCGAAATTGCAGGAAATATTAACGTTATCAAAGTTTACAGGTCCCGCAAATACCGCTTGGTTGAAAAAGGCTGTATGCCCAATTTTCATGCTATTGAATTCCGCTACAAATTCTGAATTATTAAACTGAGTCCCATGACACTCGAAACTAACTGAAATCTCTGCATTAACAAAATTAACAGGCCCTTCAAAAATAGCTTTGTGTAATATTACCTGTCCTACCTTCATACTATTAAAGTTTACCATCTCTTTTACGTTTTTGAATTGAGCCCCACTAGCCTCAAAATTACCAGTTATTCTTGTATATCCGAAGTTTACAGGACCAGCAAAAAAGGCCTTATTGAACAAGGCAGCACTTCCAACTTTCATACCAGTGAAGTTTACTAAATTTTCAACACTTTTGAAATTTGTCTCGTTAGCAATAAATTGGCCGGCAATATCTGCATACATAAAATCTACCGATCCAGCAAAAACTGCTTTACTCAATATGACAAACTTTTCCATCTTTAATCCATTAAAGTTCGCATCTTTGAACGAACAGCCTTCAAAAGATAGTCCTTTTTGAAAGTGGCTATTAGAAAAATTTACGTTATTCTCAAAACGGCAATAATTAAGATAAACTTCATATGGAATTACTAGATTTTCTAAGTTAATTGAATCATATATTAAAGCATGGAAAATCATTATTCCTTGATTACTTACTTTCATTTCTTTTAGAGAATTTGTTAAAATATTTTCAAGAAAAAGAGAACTAATAACACGTTCCTTTTCATCTGAAAAAACCAAAGAAAGGTCGGCGACTTGCCCAGCAGCAATTCGTTCCAAAATCCATTTTTCTGCAGCAGGGTTGGAGATATTTAAACTTGTTGATTTATTCGTAGTAGCAAATGCTATACTACTTAAATTGCAAATTGTAAAAAATAATAATATGCACAAATAGGTTCGCATATAAATACCCAAAAACAATTATTCTGATCCTTTCGATTTGCGTTAATTATAATCCTTCAGATTAACTTATTGCACTTTGTCAGCTATAATTTTGAGATAATGTTTCACTAGATGATAATATCTTTTGATTTAATATTATATCTTTTCAGCATGCGCTGGAGATACTGACGCTCGATTTCGCTCTCCCTGTCAGCTTCTGGGGAACGAGTCAAAGGCTTTGTTGGTGTTTCAAAACAGTGGAAATATCCTGTCTTTGCCTCTACGGACTTTTTCCACCGCAATTCAAAAAAGCGGGAAGAATTACTCAAGTAAAGACAATTAAACATTTTCAAAGGATTTTCTCAATCGGGCAGGAAAGCCGAAAGGATTGAGGAGGGAAGATACCCAAACATTAGTGTCAATAACAGCCTTAACGGCCACGTTTTGCTGATCTGACCTCTTTTAGAGTAGACAAAATATCTGATTCGATTTCTTTCGAAGTATACTGCACAGTTTTTTCGTGTATTTTCTCAATAACTCGATTAAAACGATTTTGCCAGTCATCAAGAGAAATTATTTTTATAGCAACTTTTTCATGCTCTTTCGTTTCTACAGCTTGAAGTGGTTTGAACACGCCATTTTCAAAGATAGCATTTATTATTTTTGACATAATTGTATAACCGTATAATTAATAATACCCTTTCTAAATAATTATGATTATTTGTAACGTATCTGACATTATTTGTCAAGATTTGGTTTTAACTGAAACCACATAGTGGGTAGGTTTGTAACCTATCCTTATACTGAGATGTCTCAACATTTTTCAATGCATCTTTGTACTGCTTAAGAAAACAGAGAAATGAATAACATTTAGTTCAGGGAAAATTGCCTCTTTATCCGATTTACAAACAGGCGTATAGTCTTTATCCCCTTTCTGACAAGTTCTACTGCAAAAAAATATCCTTCGATTTAATGTTATATCTTCTCAGCATGCGCTGGAGGTATTGACGTTCTATTTCGCTCGCTTTCGCTGCGTTTGTTACGTTTCCATTATTTTAAAAGTTTCTGGTGAAAAGTCCTGCTTGCAATGAATTAGTGCGAGAACTTCAATTTTATCGGATGATATTTCGTAGATAAGACGATATGAGTAAACAATCACTTCCCGAATATTCACTTCACTAATTTCAGGAACAATCCTGCCTATTTCAGGGAATTCATTTAGTTTTTCTGATCTTTCTAAAATGTCCTGTGAAACTTTCTCTGCATAGTATTTCGAATCTCTTGCTATGTAATCATATATTTTCTTCAAATCCTGTTTTGCAGGAATAGACCAGATTACCATGATTTCATTTCTTTTTTCAATTCTTCAATAGAAATAGTCTTGCCATCTTTTACCGCTTCCTGCCCTTTTCTAATTTTATCTAAAACATAAAGCTGGTACATAATATCATCAATACTGGCAGAATCAGGTAGTTTGGAAATTACATCTAATGCCTTTTTCTTTATCGTTATCATATTTGTAACTCCATTTAGTCTAATTGTTTTTTAAATTATTATGCGCATTTTATCACAGCATGGAATTTAAGTCAAAAGGCTGTTCTTGCTTTCGGGGATTACGTGAAAACCAGCCGCTATAAAATGTCGGTCAAAGGCCGCAACTTTTAATGCATCTTTATGTCTTCTCAGAAAGCAAAAAGGAAGGATGTGTCTGCAAAGATTATTTCTGACATTTCGTGCCATACAATAATTCATCGATTATTTCATTATTATAGTAACGGCATTAAATTATTATACATTTTACGCAATTATTTATTTGTACAATAAGGATGATCTAGTATTTTATGTTAAGTTATTTATTACCGTTACTATAGTATGACCTATATCCACAGGGGCAGATGAAAAAAAGGATCTTCCTTTTTTATTGGAAGTGGGTTTGTTTTCTTTTCCAGAGATTCAATAGTTTTTGTATCTTCTTTTTTTGAGTTAATATAGCCATGAATCTATGAATACAAAATTATAAAACATTTGTCAATGGAAAAAGTACCGGTAATGTATTGTGCCTTTGCGCCAATTGCAGTGCAAATATTTTGCATGGTATTATTGAAACAGCAGAAGACATCATGCAATAGATTAATAGCTTCAAATGTGTTAATGAAGGAGGAGGAACTGATAAGGCAATTATAAAGCTGAAATTATGCGGCAAGGTGCTGAATTAAAATTTACCGAAAGGCATACAGTAGATTCGCAGGAAATCTTAAAATCGGTTAGAAAAGTATAAAATGACAATAAAAAGGATTGGAAGACAACGGGGTATGGAAAGGTGCAAAAATGGCTTGATAACATCGCAGGGTTGCTCTGCAAGGATTTTATGTTAGAATATCGAAGTATTGTATTGTATTGGGTAAGTTAAGATTTGAGGTGTGTAACTATGGGTGAATTAAGCGCATTTGGCAAAATATTAATATTTTTTGGTATTATTATGATTGTCGTAGGCGGGCTATTTTTATTCGGCAGCAAGATTCCTTTTATAGGAAGGCTTCCCGGGGACATTGCCATTCAAAGAAAAAACTTCAGTTTTTACTTTCCCATTACCACCGGCATTATTATTAGCATCATCCTCTCCTTCATCATGTGGTTATTCAGCAGACGATAGAACAAATAAGAAATCAGCATTAAACTATTTTTGATTTACGAGGTACGATTTATGACTTTAAATCACAAATCTAAAATCTCAAATCGTACATTGTAAATCCTTAATTCCCGTCAAAAAATATTAGCATATTTTTACCAACGAGTCCCACATTACCCTGCAAAGATGTCTATTAAGGTCACACCCATGAGTCCCATACTGATAATTCCGTTCAGGGTAAAAAAGGCTGTATTGACCCTGGACAGGTCTTTGGGCTTTACCAGTGAATGTTCATACAGAAGCAATGCGGCAACGATATATACTCCTAGAGAATAAATAATACCAAGACCTGCATATCGGGGCAATATCAGAAGTATCCCTACCATGAAAAGGTGCAATATGCCAGAAAGTATTAACGCTCCCTTAATGCCTAATCTCTTGGGTATTGAATGTAGTCCTGATCTCACGTCATGCTCCACGTCCTGACATGCGTATATGATGTCAAATCCCGCCGTCCATAAGACAACGGCACATGCCAGCAAGAATGGTGTGACTGCCAATGTGCCCTGTATTCCCACCCATGCGCCAATGGGTGAAAGCGCTAATGCAAGGCCGAGGACGAAATGGGATAAATGGGTAAACCGCTTTGTGTATGAGTATCCAAAGACGATGAGAATGGCCAGGGGAGACATATACAAGGCGAGTCGATTGAGCGACCACGCACAGAGAAAGAAAAGTGCTGCGCATAAGATGGTAAACATCCACATGTTCGTTCTGCCAATTTTCTTTTGGAGGGTGACACGATAGGTCGTTCTCGGATTATTGATGTCGTAATGAGTATCGACCAACCGATTAAAAGACATGGCAGCGCTGCGTGCCGTTACCAGCGCAGCAATGATTAATAGCAATTGTTTTGTGCCGGGCATGCCGCCCGCTGCAAGAAATGCGCTTATCACAGCGAAAGGAAATGAAAATATGGTATGCGAAAATTTAATCAGGTTTAATAGGGTTGTAATCTTTTGGAGTACGTGTGAAAAACCCATCGTAGCCTTTTATTATATAAAAAATTGAAAGTTGTTAGATAAAAGTTTAAGATTAGAAATTATAGTAACCAATAGTTTATTAATCAAGAACGTAATCGGTAACGTATTAACAGTAAAATGCGTCTGCCATAGTGACAGCAATAAACATTCATTGACCTTAAAAGTGTCAAAATGACAACAATGAAAACTATTGATAAGTCTCGTAAAAATTTGTAAAATAATTTCAGAAAAATTTAAAATTTAAATTTTGTGTAATAGCAAGTAATTATCTTATAAAGGAATAGGATTGTTTTGTGCTACAGTGAGTTGTGTATTGTGGGTTTAATGACTTCACTCCCATATTTTGAAAAGTTATAATCCTTTGCATGGTATATAATTTGCTCAAATTTCAATCATAAATTCTAAAAAGTAATTGAGGATTTAAATTATGATGGCGTTATTAGACCCGCGTGCGGGGCACTATTCACTTCTCATAACGGATGATGATGCGTCATGTCGTGATAGTTTAAGAGACGTATTTGAACTGAAGGGTTATACTACCTATCTTGCAAGTTGCGGTCGCGAGGCTGTAAAGATCGCCAGGAGTGAAGAATTGCATTTGTTAATTTTGGATGCGCACCTTCCTGATTATAGCGGTCTTGAGACGTTCAAGATTATCAGGAACGAAATCAGGGTCGCCATACCCTGTATTTTTATGTCAGGCGACATAACGAGGGAGCTTCAAATAGATCTTATCAGTGTAGACGCTTACACGTTGATACCAAAGCCGATTAACGTTAACATAATGCGTGATTCTGTTGAACAAGTCATTGCGAAGTACTATTTGAAGTAAATTGATTGCTTATTTATGCGGATTTACGGGTGGGTTAAGCGGAGCGAACCCACCATTTACAAATACAGTGAAGGTGGATTCGGCGTAAAAACCAACGCCTTAATCCACCCTACTCATATAATTTATTGGACTTGTGATAATTCAAAAGATGTTAGGGATTAAAAGGTTAAGTGTTGATAACGGTTTTTAGTGGTGTATAGTTATAGAAAGGAGCGGTTCGAGATATGAATGTAAGGCCATTAGGAGAAAAGGTGTTAATAAAAAGGGTCGAGGCAGAGGGAAAAACAGCGGGTGGTATTGTATTACCCGATACGGCAAAAGAAAAACCAAAAGAAGGCAAGGTTATTGCCATTGGAGATGGAAGGATATTGAAGAGTGGAGAACGGGTTAAAGTTCAGGTGAAAAAGGGCGACAGGGTATTATTCAGTTCTTACGGCGGTACCGAAGTGAGGATTGATGGTGAGGATTACCTGTTGATGTCTGAAGATGATATCCTGGCTGTAATTGAATAATATTTTAGGAGGTAGTGATGGCTGCAAAAAAGATAATCTATGGACATGACGCAAGCGAGGCTATAAGGAACGGTATCAAAAAATTATCGAGAGCCGTTAAGGTTACTTTGGGACCGAAAGGCCGTAATGTTGTTATTGAAAAAAGTTTTGGCTCGCCAGTAGTGATTAACGACGGTGCTACTGTTGCGAAGGAGATCGATCTCGAAGACCCTTACGAGAACATGGGCGCGAAGATGGTCATGGAGGCTGCTTCAAAAACAAATGATATGGTAGGAGACGGTACATCAACGGCAACACTCCTGGCTGAGGCAATATTTGAGGAAGGTCTCAAGAATATTACGGCTGGAGCGAACCCTGTAGATATTAAACATGGTATTGAAAAGGCTGTGGATGCCCTGTCAAAAGAGCTTACAAGGATGAGCATCAAGGTGTCGGGGAAAAAAGAGATTACCCAGATCGCTACGATTGCAGCAAATAACGACGAAGAGATTGGCAATCAAATAGCAGATGCTATGGAAAAGGTTGGGAAGGATGGCGTTATTGCGGTAGAAGAGGGGAAAAGCCTGAAAACAACCGTTGATTTAGTCGAAGGGATGCAATTTGACAGGGGGTATTCGTCTCCCTATTTTGTTACTTCTCCCGAGACTATGGAAGCTGTGTTTGAAACCCCCTATATTTTGATATACGAAAAGAAATTGTCAGTCATCAAAGATCTTGTCCCTTTATTGGAAAAGATTGCAAAATCAGGCAAGGCCTTGATTATTATTGCTGAGGATATAGAGGGAGAGGCGCTCAGCACACTCGTCGTTAATAAACTCCGCGGTACCTTACAGTGCGTTGCCGTCAAGGCGCCTGGGTTTGGTGATAGAAGGAAGGAGATGTTAGGCGACATTGCCGCCCTTACAGGCGGTAAGGCATTGTTTGAAGATTTGGGCATACAACTTACCGGTGTTCAACTAACTGACCTGGGCAGGGCAAAGAAGGTGGTTATCGATAAGGATACGACAACGATCATTGAAGGGGCGGGTGATCCAAAAGAAGTCCAGGGAAGAATTTCACAGATCAAGGCAGAGATAGGCACAACCACTTCGGATTATGATCGCGAAAAATTGCAGGAACGGCTCGCAAAGCTTTCCGGTGGAATTGCGCGGATCAACGTCGGCGCTGCTACTGAAGCAGAAATGAAGGAAAAGAAGTCCCGAGTAGAGGATGCCGTACACGCTACCAGGGCTGCTGTGGAAGAGGGCATACTGCCGGGCGGAGGGGTTGCGTTGATAAGGGCATCGAAGGCATTGGACTCGGTGAAAACCAAAGGAGATGAGAAGACGGGTGTAAATATCGTTCGGTTGGCTATCGAAATGCCCATTCAGCAGATTGTTGAGAATGCAGGTCTGGAAGGCGCCGTCATCCTCCAGAAGGTAAAAGAAGGTACAGGTAATTTTGGGTATGATGCTTTTGGTGAGAAATTTACGGATATGGTAAAAGCCGGTATCGTAGATGCATCAAAAGTCGTAAAAACAGCATTACAAAATGGCGCAAGTATTGCGGCCTTACTCTTAACAACCAATGCTGTCATTGGAGAAATCCCGGAAGAGAAAGAATCTGCCGGGACACCTCCGTGCGGACATAGACATTGATTGTATTCCGGACTCAGATTTTCGTAGATATACCTTGAAAATCTGTGTTCATCTGTATTCAAAGTGAAAATTATGAAAAAGGCGTTAGACTTGAAATAGTCAACGCCTTTTTTTATTAATGATTGATTTTTATTCTTTTATTATTAAAATACCCGAAAAGAAACGTATGTAATTTAGCTACTTTCGTGTCTTTCGTGGGTAAATTGAAATTCCTTAACGTAAACTTATGTCCCTAACTGACCGTCACACTCGATATCAATCTCCGCTTTCTGAACGCTATGCCAGCAAGGAGATGAGCTACATCTTTTCTGATCAATATAAATTCAGCGCCTGGCGGAAACTCTGGATTGAACTTGCGGAGGCGCAAAAAGAGCTTGGCCTAAAAACTATTTCAGGTGACCAGATCGATGAAATGCGATGCTTTCAGGACACGATCAACTTTGACGTTGCACGGGAGTATGAGAAGAAACTCAGACACGATGTAATGTCACACATTCATGCCTATGGTGAGCAGTGTCCAAAGGCAAGGCCGATTATTCATCTGGGCGCAACCAGCGCTTACGTGCAGGACAATACCGAGCTTATCCAGATGAAGGAAGGGCTGCGTATTATCCTTGCAAAATTAGTAAACATTGTAAGCGTGTTTTCAAATCGGGCGACAAAATATAAAGACCTTGCCACCTTGAGTTTCACCCATTTTCAGCCGGCTCAGCCAACAACATTAGGGAAACGGATTTGCTTATGGATACAGGATTTTATTTTCGATATCGAAGAAATAGAAATGCGGGTCAAGGGTTTGCGGTTCCATGGCGTAAAGGGTACAACAGGCACACAGGCCAGCTTTATGACGCTCTTCAATAATGACACCGAAAAGGTAAAAAAGTTGGATGAACTTGTTACAAAGAAAATGGGCTTTGATGGTTATTATCCTGTGACAGGGCAGACCTACAGTCGAAAAATTGATAGTCAGATTGTGTTTGGCCTTGCAGGTATTGCGCAATCATCCCATAAATTTTCCAACGACATGCGATTGCTTCAACACCTAAAAGAGGTGGAAGAACCATTTGAGGAAGAACAGATCGGTTCATCAGCAATGGCTTACAAGAGAAACCCCATGCGGTGTGAGCGTATAGCGGCCCTTGCGCGTTACGTACTCTGCAATTGTTTGAACCCGGCATTTACTGCTGCTGCCCAGTGGTTTGAAAGGACACTGGACGATTCCGCCAACAAAAGGATTTCAATCCCTGAGGCATTCCTTGCCATCGATGGCATATTAAACATTGTGTTAAACGTTGCGTCTGGATTCAGTGTTTATCCCTCCATTATCGCTCGCCACCTTGCTGATGAGCTGCCTTTCATGATAACTGAAAACATCCTCATGGAGGCTGTAAATGCTGGCGGGGACCGTCAGGAACTCCACGAAAAGATTCGTAAACATGCGATGGAGGCTGCCCAAAGAATTAAAGAAGAAGGCAAAGAAAATGACCTTTTAGAACGCATCGGAAATGACCCCTCATTTTTAAAGATAAAATCCAGGCTAAAGGAGATTTCAGAGCCGGGCAAATTGGTTGGCAGGGCGCCCCAGCAGGTGGAAGAATTTACAAGACAGGTTATAGAACCCCTCCTGAAACGATATAATCACCTTATTGATAAAAAATTAATACCTACACTGACTGTTTAAATTAAGAAGTATAGAAATGATCTGTGTAGATTCGGGTAAACAAAGCGAATCTGACGTAATCTGCAATTTTATGGTACCACAGGAGGGAAATTATGGTTTATCGAGTATTAATTGAAAAAGGCGAAGATTTTGGCTATGTAGCACATTGTCCCGCCATACCAGGATGCCATTCTCAGGGAGATAACATAGAGGAGGCTATAGAAAATATAAAAGACGCTATAAAATCCTGCATCGAGGCTTTGGATAAGGATTTGCTGTCTCAAGCTAAAGAAGTCGCATATTTTGAGGTTACCATATAATGTCCTCTGGATTACCGGTAATTTCAGGGAAAGAAGCTGTAAAAGCCTTTGAAAAGGCAGGGTGAAAATTTGTGAGAATTGGCAGCAGCAGACACATGATAATGAAAAAAGAAGGAGTTTTTGCGACTCTTTCTATTCCCGACCATAAAGCATTAGACCGCGGACTTCTCAGGTCACTAATAAGAGATGCATATCTATACTATAGAGGAATTTAAAAAACTTTTAGAGCGGTAAGGATGGATTCGCTTGCGCTTAACCCATCCTTATTTTGTATTTTCATGAGTAATAAAGAACGGTTAAGTAACCTTTTATTTACGCTGATTACGGATAGGAATCTTTGCAAACAACCGTTTATAGATACTATAAGATCAGCCCTAAAGGGAGGTATTAAGACAGTACAGTTAAGGGAAAAGGGGCTTCCGACCCATGAACTGTATTCCCTGGCATATGAACTGAGGAAGATAACTTCAGATTTCAAAGCAAATTTCATTGTCAGCGACAGGGTTGATATTGCCCTTGCAGTGGAAGCGGATGGCGTGCATTTGGGCTGGCAGTCACTGCCGTTTCCTGTTGTAAGAAGACTGGTTGGTTCTGAAAGACTCATTGGCGTATCTACTCATAATCGTCAGGAGGCATTGCAGGCGCAGGAATATGGGGCAGATTATATTACGTTTGGGCCTATTTTTGATACACCTTCAAAGGCAGGACTTCTTAAGCCGACCGGGGTTGAAGAGATTCAGAAACTAAAAAACGAGATTGATTTACCAATTGTTGCAGTGGGTGGAATTAATGGAAAAAATGTGGAGAGCGTTCTAATGGGAGGGGCAGACGGTATTGCTGTCATTTCGAGTATTATGCAAGCCGACAATCCGGAAGGCGTAGCCAGATGTTTATGCACAAAATTCTTGCAATGCAAGCCCTCAGACCAATGAAAAAAATAAATATATGTTAAGGAAATTCAAAGTTATAATTGTAGTGCGAACTTTAGTTCTCATAGGATGTAAGCTAACTGAAGTTCGCGCTACATTGAGAAAGTCGTCGAAGGCCAATTTGGAAAGGAGATACCTTAATGCAGTTAATGGAAAAATTACATTTCAATGAAAAAGGATTAATCCCATCAGTCATAGTAGATGCACAGGATGGCAAGGTGCTTACCCTCTGTTACATGAATAAGGATGCCGTTTTAAAGACGATTGAGACGGGGAAGGTGCACGTATTTCGCCGTTCCCAAAACCGACTGATGCTCAAGGGTGAGACTTCTGGTCATATTCAAGTTGTAAAAAGGGTGTTTTTCGATTGCGAGGGGAATTCACTCGTTTTTATGGTAGAACAGCATGTGGCCGCATGCCATGCAGGCTATAAAACGTGCTATTACCGTGAATATATTCCAAAAACAGATAGTATTCAGGTTTGTGAAAATAAAGTATTTGATCCCGAAAAGATTTACAAGTAGAGAAGTTTTAGGTACACAAGATTAGCGAATCAGAACAAAAAATAAAATTCATTGAAAAAACGCTTGAAAACAATTACATCAAATGTTATAGTCTTACTTTAATTGTGAATATTATTGGCTGTTACAAATGATATTGAAACTTTAACCACCTTACCCGCTGGAGGAAAAAACATGTCTAATTATGGTAAAAAATATTTGAAGTTTTTCCTTTTAATAGCCTTTGTAGGAATGTCGGGTTGCGCTGAGTTGAGTGAACTGAGAAATTTAAACAGAAGACAGGCAATTACTATTAGAGACCAGTCAGATGAAATGGCAAAGCTGAAGAAGCACCTTTCCTCCGTATCGGATAAGTTAAAGTCCAGCGAAGAGGAGATGAACAAGCTCAGAAAGCTTGCTAAATCTATTGGTGAAGGTGTTACGGTCAGGGATACTATAGAAGGTCCGGTACTCCTTTTCCCGGAAAAAATATTGTTTGATTCAGGTATGGCGGTAATAAAACCAGGTGGAGAAAAGGCACTAAAGAAGATGGCGGAATTCCTTTCAGAGAATACGTCTACGTATATCCGGATTGACGGCCATACGGATTCCGATCCTATTTTGAGAACTAAACATCTGTGGGATTCTAACCATCATTTGTCTGCGGCACGTTCCTTAAGTGTATTTCATTTTTTAACAAAGAATGAACACATTGTTGAAGGAAGAATTCATGTTGCCGGTTTCGGTCCTAATCGTTCGATAGCAGCTAATAGCACTTCCGCAGGTAAGAAAGAAAACAGAAGGGTAGAGTTCTTGATAATCAGCACCCCTGCTGCATTGCCTCCGAAAGAGTCTTCGTTAACCACAGAGCAGGAGCTTGAATTAGTAGAACAACCAGAGGAAGTAATAGTGGAAGACGAAGCAACTGAAGAGAGTGAAGAAAAATAAGTTGTTTGTGAAAATAATTTCTTTTCGGGATATTTGACTATCCGGAGAAATGTTGGTTTAGAAATTGTTTATTTTCAAGAATTACCAGATACGTCTAACCTGCTTGTCCACAATTTGCAAACCAAGTTTCAAACAACCCCAGTCTGAAAAGACTCCGTCACTTCAAGGATTCGAAAGTTGAATCGTAGTCCGTAATATTTGTTAAACCTGCGGTATTTTTGTTTATTGTATTGAATGTTTTTTGAATTATTTACATTTTAAGAATTATTATGAAAGCAGAAATAAAAAACGACATTAAGCAAACAGATAAAGGTCAGACAAACCAATACGTACGAAAGGGTTCATCTAATAAAGTTTGGGACTTCTTTTGTTCTGTCAAAT
>Ga0082335_1003490_pt1 | contig 25763 bp, 23 predicted proteins | sample Subgrocontami58m_FD_72375 | JGI IMG/M metagenome (GOLD analysis project Ga0082335, IMG submission 72375) | Subsurface groundwater microbial communities from S. Glens Falls, New York, USA - GMW37 contaminated, 5.8 m (SPADES assembly) (version 2) ...
ACCCCGGGGGCGGGTTGGGGCGCCTGCGGGGGTTCCGGGGGAAGACGGGACGGATCCGCTGGGTGGCGGGCGCGGGACGATCGGGGCGCGCCGGCGGAAGCCGCGCACACGAGTCGGCGGTCACGGCGGTCTATCTCTCGTGCCGAGAGCCGGACGATTTCCGCCGGATGGTGACCTGCGCGCTCGAGGTCGGCGGGGACACCGACACGATCGCGGCGATGGCCGGAGGGATCTTCGGCGCGCGCCATGGCCTCGGCGCGATGCCGTCCGAGGCGCTGGATCGGCTCGAAGACCGCGCACGGATCGAGAAGCTCGCCCGCGACCTGTGCCAGGTCGCCGGGCAGGCGTGAGTGCGTCGAAGGATCGGTTCCTCGAGGAGCCCCGGACCGCGACCTCCTCCTGCGCGGCGGTGTCGCCGTGCGCAAGCTCGAAGCTCGATCGCGCAATCACCCTCAGGAAAACGAGCACGATTGCCCGCGTCCCGGTATGCTGTAGTTCGACATAGTTCGTCATTCAAGGAAAGGAGCGATGCCATGGCCAAAGACCGGAACGCGGAGATCGTCGCGGCGCTGATCGAGTCGTACTGGATGGAGCTGGAGACGACGCTCAACTACATCGCCAATTCGACCAACCTGGACGGCGTGCTCGCGGAACCGATCAAGGTGGCGCTCGCGCTCGACGTCACGGCGGAGCTGGGCCACGCGCAGAGCCTGGCCAAGCGGATCCACGAGCTCGGCGGGACGGTCCCGGGCAGCCTGGCGTTCAAGCCGGTGCAGAAATCGGAGCAGCCCCCCGAGGATTCGACCGACGTCCTGCACGTGATCAAAGGCGTGATCGACGGCGAGCAGGCGGCGTGCGTGCAGTACAAGAGGATCATCAAGCTCTGCGAGGGGGACGACTACGTCACCCAGGAGTTGTGCATCGGCCTGATGGGGCAGGAAGAGGCGCATCTGCGCGAGTTCGTCGGCTTCCGGAGGGAATACGAGAAGCGGGCGAGCCGCTGAGGCGGGATATGCCGGTCGCGCGGCCGGCCTCACGCCGCCAGGGGCTTGCCTTTCCCCTTCACCGGCCGGCGGCGGCGGGGCGGCGAACTGCTTGCATTCCCGCCCGGGCGAAGCCAGAATGCTGCGTCTTCCCCCTTCCGCGAGGCGGCATGAAGCTCTTCGACTGGGTCAAGGACCGACTCGAACCCGACCACCTCCTCCAAAGCGCCATGGGGTCGCTCATCGACCTCACCGGCATGCGCTACGCCCTCGACCGGTCGCCGGAACGCTGGAAGCCGGGCCGGCCGCTCAAACTCCTCTTCGCCGGGTACGTCGGCACGCGCAACACCGGCGCCGACGTCCGCGTCGAGGAGATGATCCGCCAGGTCCGCCACGTCCTGGGCGACGACCAGCTCGAGCTCACCCTCATGACCGTCGACCCGGCCCTCTCCGCCGGGTACTTCCGCACGGTCCGCCAGGTCGAGATGCCCGTCGTCTTCCCCAAGTTCCTCGCCGAGGAATGCCCGCGCCACCACGGGGTCATCGCCTGTGAAGGTTCCATGTTCAAGTCGAAGTTCGCCGGCGCCCTCTCGACCATGATGGCCGGGGCGCTCGGGATGGCGGCGGTCGAGGGCAAGCTCTCGGTCGGCTACGGCGCCGAAGCCGGCCACATGGAGCCCGCGCTGCGCCGCTTCGTCGAGAAGCACTGCCGCCATTCGCTCGTCCTCTGCCGTAACGAGCCGTCGCGCGTCGTACTCGAAGAACTCGGCATCCGCACCCGCGGCGGGACCGACACCGCCTGGACGTTCGCTCCGGCGCCGCCGGGGCGCGGCGCGGAATTGCTCCGCGCCCAGGGCTGGGACGGCAAGACCCGGGTCCTCGCGGTCTGCCCGATCAATCCCTTCTGGTGGCCGGTCAAGCCCGACCTGGCCAAGGCGGTCGCCCACGGGCTCGGCGGCCACTACCGCAAGGAGCACTACAAGTCGATCTACTTCCACGCCCACGGCCCCGAGGTGGAGCGGAAGTACCATGCCTACCTCGACGGGCTCGCCCGCGCGATCGTCGAGTTCGGCCGCGAGCGCGAGGTCTTCCCGATCCTGGTCGGTATGGAACAACTCGACCGCAAGGCCTGCGAAGCCCTCGCCGGGCGCCTGCCGCAGCGTCCCCCGCTCTTCGTCAGCGACACGTACGACATGTACGAACTCGTGAGCGTGTTGCGCAACTGCGCGCTCATGGTCAGCTCCCGCTTCCACGCGATCGTGACCACGATGCCCGGCCTCGTCCCCTCCTGCGGCGTGACCATGGACGAGCGCATCCGCAACCTCATGACCGACCGCGGACACCTGGACCTGTTCCTCGAAGTCGACGACCCGCAGTTGGCCGACAAGACCCTCACCATGCTGCGCCGGCTCGACCGCGACGGAGCGAAGATCGCCGAGGAGATCGCGCGCACGGTCCCCAGGCAGCTCGCGCTCATGGGGCAGATGGGGATCGACTTCCTCGACGAGGTGCTGCGCGTCTATCCGGAGTTTCCGCGCGCGGATCGGCCGAGAACCTGGGAGCATCACCTCCCCTCCCTGTCCCCCGGAGTGCGCGCGCTCCTCGACCGCTTCCCGCCGCCGAGCCAGACGCCATGACGATGCTCACGAGCCCGCCGGGCGAGGAACGGATGGCGACGCCGTTCCTCGAAACCGTCTTCGCCAATCTCGGCAAGACCCCCGACAAGCCGCTGCTGGTCGAGGTGCAAGGCAAGGCCCTGGTGCCGTGCGCCGCCTCCGCCGTGATGGACCTGACCGCGCGCGCGCGCGGCTTCCTGGCATCGTGCGGCATCGCCAAGGGGGACCGCGTCGGCCTGCTGGCGCCGAATTCTGCGCGCTGGGTCGCCGCCGACCTGGCGATCCTCGCCGAAGGCGCGATCGTCGTGCCGCTCTACGCGAGGCAGGAACCGCGCGAACTCGCGGGCATGCTGCGCGATTGCGCGCCCCGGCTGCTCCTGGTCGCGGACGACAAGCTCGAGGCCACCATGCGCGCGGCCTGGCCGGACGCTTGCCGCTTGGCCCGCTTCGACGAAGTCTTCGCCGCGGCGCCGCGCACGGCCCCGCCGCACGCCCCGGGCGCCGCCGATCCCATGACCATCATCTACACCTCGGGCACCAGCGGCGAGCCCAAGGGCGTGGTGCTGACCGCCGCCAACGTCGACTTCATGATCCCGCGCACGGTCGAGGCCCTCGGCGCGCTCAACGGCTCGCGCGGTTCCGACGACAAGGTGTTCCATTTCCTGCCGTTCTGCTTCGCCGGGTCGCGGATCATGCTCTGGACCCAGCTCTTCCGCAACAACCCGGTGATGATCTCCACCGACCTCACCCGGCTGGTCGAGGAGATGAGCGCCGCCGACCCGCACTATTATCTCAACGTCCCCGCCGTCCTCGAGCGCATCCGCAACGGCGTCGGCCAGAAGGTGCGCGAGCGCGGCGGGATCGGGCTCGCCCTCTACCGCGCCGGCTGGGAAGCCTGGCAGCGCATGCGCAAGAACCGGGTCGTGGTCGTGGACCGCCTGATCTACGGCCTCGCCCGCTGGATCGTCTTTTCCAAGATCAAGCGCACGATCGGCCCGAGCCTGGAGTTCCTGGTCTGCGGCTCCGCGCCGCTCTCCGAGGAGACCCAGTCCTGGTTCGAGATGCTCGGCGTCCCGGTCTACCAGGTCTACGGCCTGACCGAGACGACGGCGATCGTGACCATGGACACACCCCAAGACGCGCAGGCGGGACGGGTGGGCCACGCGATCTCGGGCATCGAGACGAAGCTGACCGAGGAGAGCGAGTTGGTCCTGCGCGGTCCGAACGTGTTCCCCGGGTACTGGAATCGCCCGGAAGCCACCGCCCAGGCGATCCGCGACGGCTGGTTCCACACCGGCGACCAGGCGGAGATCGACGCCGGCGGCAACGTCAAGATCGTCGGCCGGGTCAAGAATCTGCTCAAGCCGGAGTCGGGCCACTACGTGGCTCCCGAGCCGATCGAGGAGCGGCTGCGCGAAGCGGCCGAGGGGATCGAGCAGGCGGTGGTGATCGGCCATGGCCGACCGTACCTCGCGGTGATCGTTCAGGGCAAGGCGGACGATGCGACGGTGGAGGCGGCGATCGGCAAGGTGAACGCCGATCTGCCGCACTACAAGCGGCTGAAGAAATTCCTGCGCGCGCGCGAGACGTTCACTCCGGAGAACGGCCTGCTGACGGCGAACCAGAAGCTGCGACGCGCCGCGATCGAGACCTTCCACAAAGACGCGATCGAGGGACTGTACCGGTGATCGAGTGGCGCGTGGACGAGGGGGTATGCGAGCTCGCGCTCGGCCTGCCTCCGTGCAACGAGATCGGCACGGAGATGCTGGCGCGGCTCGAGGCGTTCTTGGCCGCGCTCGACCCGAAGCAGGTGCGCGCGGTGGTGATCCACAGCACGCTGCGCTCGGGCTTCTGCGCCGGGGCCGACCTGCGCGAGCTATACGCCGGGCTGATCTCGCGTCCCGCGGAAGCGCACGAGCCCGAGGTCCGCGCCTACCTCGACCGCATCCACCGGGTGATGGACCGGCTCGACATGCTCCCGCTGACCACGGTGGGGGCGATCCACGGCGTGTGCTTCGGCGGCGGCTTCGAACTGGCGCTGACCTGCGACCTGCTGGTGGCGGACCGCTCGGCGCGGTTCGGCTTCCCCGAGCTGCGGCTGGGATTGATCCCGGGCTTCGGCGGGATCCCGCGGCTGAAGCGCGACGTGGGGAATGCGGTGGTGCGCGACCTCCTGCTCACCGGCCGGACGATCAACGCCAAGAAGGCGGCGACGCTCGGGCTGGTGTCCCAGGTGGTCGCACCCGGCGAGGCGCTCGGCGTCGCGCGCGCGATGGCGCGGCAGGCGACCCGATTCCATCCGGACGCCGCCGACACCGCCAAGGCCTTCATCAAGCATCTCCCGAGTGAAGATCTCGCCCGGGAGAAGGAGCATTTCCTGCGCCTCTTCCGCAGCCCCGTGGTGGCCGAGGCGCTGCGCCGATTCGTGGAAAGCAAGGACTTGAGGCCGTATCTGCCCTGAAGACCCGATCGAGAGACGCCATGTCCGACACCATCACGCGCCTGATCCAACTCGCCGGGAAGCGGTTCAAGGTCGACCCGGCGGGGCTGCGCCCCGAAGACGACTTCTTCGAGAAGCTGCGCATCGACAGCATCCAGGCGCTCGAGCTCCTTTCCGACCTCGAGCAGGAGTTCGACGTCGAGATCCCCGACTACGAGTTGCAGGGGGTGAAGAGCTTCTCCGCCCTCGCGGCCAAGATCGACCAGAGGCGATGATGCTCGACCTGTCCCGTCTTCCCAGCCTGGGCGAAGCGTTGCGCGACCCGATGATCGGGTACAAGAGCAACGTGGCGCTGATCGAGTCCGACCGCGAGCGCGAGAACGGCCGGTGGACCTACCGCGAGCTGCGCGCCGAGGCCGAGCGCGTCGGCGCGCGTTTGCAGGCCGGCGGGTTCGCGGCCGGCGACCGCTGCGCCATCCTGATGGCGAACCAGTCGAAGTGGATCTTCTCCGGCCTCGGGGCGATCTGGGCCGGGGCGATCCTGGTCCCGCTCGACTACAAGCTCACGCCCGCGGAACAGGCGGCGCTGCTCGCCCACGCGCGGCCGCGCGTGCTGATCACCGAGTGGCCGGCCTGGCGCCTGCTCGCGCGCGAGCCCCAGGTGCCCCAAAGCGGAATCTCCGTGTGGGTCACCGAGGCTCCTGCCGACGCCGACCTCGGCCGCGCCGAGCGCTGGGAAGGCCCGGCGGGGAGGGTCTTCCGGCCGGTCCCCCGCGCGCGCGGGGACCTCGCTTGCATCGTCTACTCCTCCGGCACCGGCGGGACGCCCAAGGGCTGCATGCTGACCCACGACAATTACCTGGAGCAGGCGCAATCGCTCGGGCAGATGTACCCGTTGGCCGAGGAGGACCGCTACTTTTCGATCCTGCCGACCAACCACGCGATCGACTTCATGTGCGGCTTCCTGGTGCCGCTCCTGTTCGGCGCGGCGATCGTCCACCAGCGCACGCTCCGGGCACAATACCTCGCCTGGACGATGAAGCGGTACGGCATCAGCCACATGGGCGTGGTCCCGCTTCTGCTCAAGACGCTGGAGACCAGGATCCGCGAGAAGCTCGACGCACTCCCCGACTGGCAGCGCAAGATCGTCGACGGCATGATCCAGACCAACGCAATGGCGACCGCGAAGGAGCCGAACCACGCCCTGTCCCGCAGCCTGCTCGGGTCGATCCACGACCCGATGGGCGGGAAGCTGCGCTACCTGTTCGCGGGCGGCGCCTTCGTCGACCGCACGTGCGCGGAGTTCTTCTACCGGATCGGGTTCCCGGTGGCGATCGGCTACGGGCTCACGGAGGCGGGGACCGTGCTCACGGTGAACGACCTCAAGCCGTTTCGCGGAGACACTGTCGGCCGGCCGCTGCCGGGGGTGACGCTGGAGCTGCGCAACCGCAACGCCGCCGGGGTGGGCGAGGTCTGGGTCAAGGGCCGCACGGTGATGAAGGGGTACCTGGACGCGCCCGAGCTGACGGCCGAGGCGATCGTGGACGGCTGGCTGCGCACCGGCGACCTCGGCGAGCTCGACGCCTCGGGCCACCTGAAGCTGGTCGGCCGCACCAAGAACATGATCGTCACCGAGGGCGGGAAAAACATCTATCCCGAGGACATCGAGACCGCGTTCGACGGACTGCCCGAGGCGCAGGAGTCGTGCGTCTTCGCCGCGAATTACGTCTGGCCGACGGGGAAGATGACCGACGAGCAGCTGATCGTGGTGCTGCGACCCAAGGGGGACGGGGCGGTGGCGGAGGCGACGCTGGTCGAGTTGCGCGAGCGCAACCGCCGGCTGGCGGACTTCAAGCGGGTTTCCGGCTACGTCCCGTGGCCGCGCGAATTCCCGCGCACCGCGTCGCTCAAGCTCAAGCGCCTGGTGCTGGCGCGCGAGTTGGCCGCGCTCGACCGCCATGGCGCGGTGAAGCCGCTGTGACCGGATCGCCGGCACGCAAACCCGAGGATCGTGAGCAAATCGTTGTCAGGGTGATCGTCACGGGCGGGAAGTGATCGACCCCGCCGGAACACTGAGATTCGATGGTCGACCCCCGTCGACCGAAGGCCGAGATGGAACGACCCGTGCAGGCCGCCTCCTTCCGCGACCCGAGCGGCTTCGTCTTCACCGGCGCCGACGGCGTCCTCTACCGCCAGGTCAACCGCGTCTACGACGGGCACTACCGCGCGTTGATGGACGGCGGCCTCTATGCCGAACTCGTCGGCGCCGGGCTCATGGTGGAGCACGAAGAGGTCCCGCTCGAGCTGCGCCGGACCGAGGAGGCCTGCCGTGTGCTGCGCCCGCGCCGTGTCCCCTTCGTCTCGTACCCCTACGAGTGGTCCTTCAGCCAGCTCCAGGACGCGGCGCTCATCACCCTGGACATCCAGCTGCGCGCCCTGGCCCGCGGATTGTGGCTCAAGGACGCCAGCGCCTACAATGTCCAGATCGAAGGCGCGCGGGCGGTCTTCATCGACACGCTCTCCTTCGAGACGTACCGCGAGGGCCGGGCCTGGCCCGCCTACGGCCAGTTCTGCCGCCACTTCCTGGCGACGCTCGCGCTCATGGCCCGCATGGACGTGCGCCTCGGTCGCCTGCTCGCGCTCCACCTCGACGGCATCCCCCTCGACCTCGCGGTCAAACTTCTGCCGTGGTCCACGCGCCTCCGGCCCGGCCTGCTCCTCCATCTCCCCCTCCACGCGAAGTCCATCTCCCGCCACGCCGACACCGGCAAGCCGCGCGCGGTCGCGGCGCCGCCTTCCCTGAGCCGGACCGGCCTGCAGGGGCTGCTCGAGAACCTGCGCGGGACCGTGGCGGGCTTGAGTTGGGCCGCCTCGGGGACCGAGTGGGCCGAGTACTACGCGAGCCACTCGTACAGCGACGCCGCGCTCGAGGACAAGAAGCGCACGGTCGCGGGCTGGCTCGAGCGCATCCGCCCCCGCTCCGTGTGGGACCTCGGGGCCAACACCGGGCTGTTCAGTAGGATCGCCAGCCGCCAGGGCGCGGCGACCGTGGCCTTCGACGTCGATCCCGCGTGCGTGGAGCGCAACTACCTCGCGTGCCGCAAGGAGGGCGAGAAGAACCTGCTCGCGCTCCTGGTGGACCTGAGCAACCCGAGCCCGGGGCTCGGCTGGGCCCACGCCGAGCGCAGCCCGCTGGCCGAGCGCGGGCCGGCCGACGCGGTCATGGCCCTCGCGCTGATCCACCACCTGGCGATCTCGCACAACGTCCCGCTGGGCCGGGTGGCGGAGTTCCTCGCGCGGATCGGCCGGCAGCTCGTCATCGAGTTCGTGCCGAAGTCCGACCCGCAGGTCCAGCGGTTGTTGCGCTCGCGCGAGGACGTCTTCGCCGGCTATTCGCGGGAGGGGTTCGAGGCGGCGTTCGGGGAACGCTTCCGCACCGTCGAAACCCGCTCCTCCGGCGACCAGGCGCGCTCGCTCTATTGGATGGAAGCGCGGAGCTGAGCCCCCCCGCCGTTCACGGGGTCGACGCTGCGGGCACGCGCCGCCCGCGGGCCGCTCGCGCGCCGCCGACGCTCGGGCGCGGTACGCAGCTCCGACTCGCCTCCGCGGACCGCTACTTCCCCCCGTTCCTGGCCGGCGCGAGCCGGATCAGGTCGCACGCGATCTGGAGCACTTCCCGCTCGTAGGCGTCGTGTCCGAAGGCTTCGCGCTTGGCGTCCTCGTCGGTCGCCTGCTCGATCTTCTTCTCGTCGTCGGCGAACTGCTTGAGATCCTCGCGCAGGCTCGCTTCGGTGAAGGTGAGGACCTTGCGCGCCCGCCACTCGTGCAGTTTCCGGGCCCGTTCCGCCAGTTTGAGCAACCCCTCGTCCTCGGCCTTGCGCGCCTGCGAGCGCTCGCGCAGGGTGCGCACGGTCTCGGGAGGAACCGTGCCCATCGGGGTGAACCGGGAGGAAGCGATCCGGTCGAACTCCATCGCGTGGGGGAGGTTCGCCTCGCCGAAGTCGTCGTGGTCGGTCCAGGCCGGCAGTACCAGGTCGCTGATCACACCGCGGAGCTGCGTGCTCTCGCCGTTGGGCCGATAGAACTTTTGCAGGGTCAGCTTGATCGCCCCCAGGTTGTCGCCGTGCTGTGAGGGCAGGAGCTCGGTCAGGTCGAAGATCCGCTGCACCGTCCCCTTGCCGTGGGTGTGGGTGTCGCCCACGATCAGTCCCCGCCCGTAGTCCTGGATCGCGCCCGCGACGATCTCCGAGGCGCTCGCGGTCAGGCGGCTCACCAGCACCACCAGCGGCCCGTCCCAGGCGACCCCCGGCTCCTCGTCGCGATCGATCTGGATGCGCCGGTTGTCCTTCACCTGCACAATCGGACCCTCGTCCACGAACAGGCCGGCGACCCCGATCGACTCCTGCAGGAGCCCGCCCCCGTTCCAACGCAGGTCGACCACCACGCCGTCCACGCCCTTGGCCTGGAAGTCCTTCAGGATCGCGCGCACGTCCTCGGTCGCGGTCTTCACCGCGGGCTGCGGCTGGCCCTTCCGCGCGCGTGGGGCCTCGTACGCGTCCTCGGCGGCGTAGAAGCTGGGCAGGTTCACCACCCCGAGCTTGCAGGGCCGGCCTTCCGGGCCGCCGGGCACTTCCACCACCTCGCCGCGCGCCCCGCGATTGGTGAGTTCGACCTTCGCGCGCGTCAGAGTGTAGATTTCCCGCTTCGTCGACTTCGCCGGCATCACCTCGATCCGGACCACGGTCCCCGCCTTGCCGCGGATCATCCGCACCAGGTCGCGCAGGCGCATCTCGACGACGTCGAGGATCTCGCCGGTTTCCCCCTGGCCCACGCCGACGATCCGGTCCCCGGGCTTGAACCGGCCGTCCCGGTCCGCAGCGCCGCCGGGAATGACCTCCCGCACCGTGCAGACGCCGTCCTCGCTGGTCAGCGAGGCCCCAATCCCCTCGAGCGAGAGCTGCAAGGAGATGTTGAAGTCCTCGAGCGTCGACGGCGACATGTACTGCGAGTGCGGGTCGTAGCTGGCCGCCAGCGCGTTGAGGTACGTCTCGAGCACCTCGTCGTTCCGCATCTGATGCCGCTCCTTGGCGATCATGCGGTAGCGCTTCTCGATCCGCTGCCGCGCTTCCGCCTCGGCCACCCCATCGATGATGAGGTTCAGGAGCTCGTACTTGATCCGTCCCTCCCAGCGATCGCGCAACGCCCCCTCATCCTGCGCCCAGGCGGCCGCGTCGGCGTCGAGGATCACCCGGCCCGGCTGGGTGAAATCGTGCGGCGCCTGAAGCAACTCCGCGGCCCACTCGACACACTGGTCGAAGCGCTTCAGGTAACGCGTGAACACCCGGGACATGAACTCCAGGTCCCCGGTCGGCAACTGGTCGTCGAGCTCGATCACGAAGGGCGAGAACTCAGCGATGTCCGCCTGGAGGAAATACATCTTGCTCGGGTCGAACGACTCGAGGAAACGGCTGTACATGCGCCGTGAGATCACGTCGTCCACCGGTTGGTGCAGCAGGTGGCCTTCCTGGACGATCGCGCACACGTCGATCGCGATGGTGCGATCCGCCTGCGTCGGCTCGGTCGGATCGGCAAATGCGAGTGCGGCGAGCGCGAGGAGGACGGCCAGGGGTAGGGCAACCAGGGTGCGGGAATGCGTCATGGAGGGGAGCGCCCCGAAAAGCGCCGGGTCTTGCGTCGAAGCAATACCGCCAGCCTATCCCCCGCGGCGGGATTCCGTCAAGACCGCGGAGCACGCGCCGCGCGCGCCGCCTGAGCCGACCGGGTCGCGCGTCGCCGGTCCGCGAGAGCGCGCGCGATCGCCAATTGGCTTTTCCATTGTCCGTAGAGCCGCCCGCGCGAGGCCAGGCGCTCGATCGCCCGCCGCGTCTCCGGCGCGATCTCGCCCGGAGCCTCGTCCCGGAACGGCGTCCCCGGCAGGGGCATGAAGGCGTGGCCGTGCACCATTGCACCCATCCCCGCCAGACGCTCCATCATCGCGAGCGTCTCCGCCGCTTCCTCCGGGCCTTCCCCCGGCAGGCCGAAGATGAAGTCGACGTGCGGGACGAAGCCCGCCTCGAGCGCGTACGCCGCCGCCCGCTCGATCACCTCGGGACCGTGCCCGCGATGGCTTTTTTCCAGCACGCGCGCAGAGCCCGATTGACCGCCGAGGATCAGGCTGTCGTTGTCGACCCAGCGCCGGAGGATCGCGAGCGCTCGCGGCGAGACGTGCTCGGGGCGGATTTCGGAAGGGAAGGTCCCGAAGAAGAGCCGGCGGTCGGCGCCGATGATCGCCCGGACGGAGGAGAGCAGATCTTCGATGATCTCGAGTCGCGGGTCTTCGTCCTGCGAGCCATAGGAGAGCGAGGTCGGGGAGATGAAGCGAAAGTCGCGAAAGCCCCGATCCGCCTGGACGCGCGTCCAGCGGCGGATCTCGTCCAGGGTTCGATGGCGGAAGCGGGCGCGGTTCATGAACGGGGTCTGGCAGAACTTGCAGGCGTAGAGACAGCCGCGGGTGATCTCGATCGGCCCGAGGCGGTTGTGCGACGGGGCGAAGGGCGGCCAGGCGTCCAGGTCGACGAACTCGCCCTTGCCGCGCGAGCGGAATGCCCCGGTCGTGTCGAGGGAAGCCACCCCGCGGACCTCGCGCGGGTCTTCGCCGCGGACGAGCGCGCGGACGAGCTCGACGATCGTCCGCTCGCCTTCCCCCTCGGCGGCGAGGTCGAACCCGGCTTCGAGGGTGCCGCGGGGATCGGCGGTGGCGTGCACGCCGCCGGCGACGTGGAGGACGTCCGGACGGCTCACGACGGCGCGCACTGCCGACAGGCGCTCGGCGGCGGCGGGGAGGCCGGCGGAGAAGAAGGACCAGGCGACGAGGACGCGATGCTGGGCTGCGAGTCGAGCGGCGATCGCGGACTCGAGCGTGCGCGAGCGCGGCACGAAGTCGATCGGGACATCGCGGGTCTCCGGGTCGGTATCGAGCGCGCCGGCGAGGACGTTGAGGGCGTACTTGGCGGTCTCGCGATAGTCGAAGACGAGGGCGAGCGGGCGGCTGGACATGGTGCGACGGTAGCGCAAGATGCGCGGTAGGGTCAAGGGGCGTGGGACGTGTGGGGGGCGGGCGTGGCGGTGGGGGGCACCGCGCCGGACTCGCCCGCGCCGTGGCGGTCTGCAGTCCAAGTAGCCGAGGGCGCCGACTGCCGTCGGGATTGGCACGGCCCCGCGTCTTCCGGCAGGCCAGCATCTGGGGCCCGCAACCAGGTCTCGAGACTGCGGAGAGCGGTCACCGCTTCTTCTTGCGGGATCTTGGACGCCGCAGGACCGTCGAGGCCCACTTCACCTGTTGCAGGGAGAGCGGCGGCACGGGCGGTCGCGAGTAGTCGATGGTCGCGCGGTACTGACCGCGATCGTAGCAGCGCCGGATCAGGGACGGCAGGTCGGCGACGGCGTCGGGATCTCGACCCGCGAGCGGCACGGCGATACGCGGCAACCGCTGTGGGAGCAGGATGGGGTGAACCTCGAACCGACTGCGGTCCCGGGGGCGGCTGATCGAGACCAGGTAGTCGAACGGCGCCGCGGACCGCGCATCCTCCTCCGGAACCGCGAGGGTCCAGGTGCCCCCGCGCAGCAGGTCGACCTCCACGAGGTTGACGTCGCTGGCGAGGACCTCCCGCTGCTTCTTCAGGTAGAGTTTCCGGCCGCCGCCCCGCATCGTCTTGTTCGACGGGCTCAATAGTTCGATGACCGTGATGAGCTTACGGGTCGTCCGGTCCCGGATTTCCAGCCAGGCCTCGCGAAACTCGGCGGTTGCGGCCTGGACCACGATCGGGGCATCGGGTTCGGCGAGTGCGGTGCCGCCGGTTCGCGGGCCCGGGCGCCGCTCGAGCAGAAACAGGTCGGGGTAGATGCCGCGCGCCTGGTTCACGGGCGACTCCCCCACCACTCGCTCCTGCGCGCGGGTGACGTACCGGCCGGCGAGGGCGGCGTTCAGGTCGTCGCTCAGGTAGGCGATGATGCTGTTGTGCACGCCGAGCCAACCGCCCGGGTCTTCGAGCCACGGGTCCATTCCGGGAAACGGCGAAGGCATGGCGGGGACTCCACGATTCGAGTCTCAATCGGGCTCAGGATACCCGCTTGGGGGGACGGGCGCAACGGCGGAAGGCGTCGGGACGGGCGAGGCGGGCGGACGGTGTGGGCGCCCGGCGGGGTCCGCGCGAAGGCGTGGGGGACGCAGGGCAAGTTGTCCTTCCCGCCGAGTGCGGTCGGGCGGCGCAGGGGCAGATCGGAAAATTCGCTTCGGTAGCGTCCGGGGGAAGGTGGTACGATCCCGGGCGACTCGTCGAGGACGGTGCGAAAGGAGGGCAGCCATGGCGCGTGGGATCCAGTTCATCCGCCAGTGGTCGGCGTTGCGGATCCTCGAATCGCACCGGTTTCCCACCTACCTGGAAGACCTCGCGCGCGACCTGGAGGTTTCGACGCGCACGGTGCGCCGGGACCTGAAGGTGCTCGAGACCGCGGGCATCTTCCTCGACTGGGAGCACGATCCCGACACGGGGCGAACGCGCGTGAAGCTGCCGCAGCACGTGCGCGTCCCGCAGGTGGCCTTCACGATCGGGGAGTTGCTCTCGCTGCACTTTTCCAGCCACCTGTTGCGCGGCCTCGAGGGCACGCCGATGAAGCGCGGGATCGACGCCGCGATGCGCAAGATCGAACGCGCGGTGCCGGTGGATGCCCTGGAGTATGCCGGACACGCGCGGCGTGCCCTGGTGAGCAAGAGCGGCCCGCTGAGGAATTACCGCAAGCACGCGCACACGATCGAGACTGTGCAGAAGGCGGTCTGGGGCCGGCGCAAGCTGGAGATCGTCTACCGGGCCTACGGACGCGCGCATACCGATCATCACGTCGTGCATCCCTACTCCCTCGCCTTCGTCGAGCAGTCGTACTACCTCATCGCCTTCAGCGAATTGCGTGGGGCGATGCGGCACTTCCTGATCGATCGGGTGGAGAAGGCGCTCCTGCGGCGCGAGAAGGCTACGGTCCCGGAGGACTTCGACGCCGACGAGTATCTGTCTCGGAGCTTCGGCATCTACCGCGAAGACCGCACATTCGAAGTGCGCGTCGAGTTCGCCGCCAAGATCGTCGCGTGGGTGAAGGAACGCGAATGGCACCCGACCCAGAAGCTGGAAAGCCTGCCGGACGGGCGGTTGCTGCTCTCGATGACCGTGGACGGCCTCGAGGACGTGATGCGCTGGGTGCTCGCCTTCGGCAGCGCGGCGCGGGTGCTGGCTCCGCCGGAACTGGTCGAGCGGACGCACAAGGAGCTGGAAGCGGCGGCGGCGCGATATCGGGGTACGGATCGGGAAGCGTGAGGGGAGCCGGTTTCCCGTCCCCGCAGACCCGGACGACGCGCACACCCCGGCCCCCGCCTCGCCGGGCACGGGTGGATGGTCACCGCCGGATGTACCCGCGCAGATCGACCGCCTCTTGCAAGCGCTCCGCGACGCCCGGATCGCGCCATCCCCGGGCGATCGGAGGATCCCATGTGTCGATCCCGACGATCAGATTTGCGGTCGGACCCTCGAAGCGGGTCGGCACGTCGATGATCATCGGCCGCCTTCCTCCGCCCGCGCCGCGCATCGCCCGGCCGACCATCTGGTAGAAGTAGCCGTGGCTCATCGTCGGCCGGGCCAGGATCACCGCGTCCAGGTCCGCCACGTCGTACCCCTCGATGAGCATCTCGAGGTTCACCAGGATCGCGCGATCCGGGGCGGACCGGAAACGCCGGACCGCCTCGGCGCGCTCCGCGGCAGTGCGCCCGTCGTGGCTGTGCAGGACGGTGAGGGGAATCGCCTGCAAGGCGGGACGCCCGCGCAGCCCATCCGCCAGCAGATCGCAGTGACTCGTGGTGGCTGCATACACGAGAATCTTCTCCAAGCCGCACGCGGTCGCCAGTCGCTCGATTTCATCGAGAATGCGGCGGTTGCGCTCGCGGTCGCCCGCCACCTCCTCGAGTGTCTCGTACGCTACGTCCTGGTCGCCTCGCAGCGTCGAAGCCGTCTTCGCGCGATGGCGCCTTCCGGACGCCTCCAACACGCGCCATGTCGGATGGCTGAGGATCTCGTCGCACGCATCGAGGGGAACCTCAACGACGCCCTCCGGATGCTCGTTGAATCTCCAGTCTCCGCCGAGCATGCGCCACGGCGTCGCCGTCAGACCGAGGACCCGGGTGCGCCGCGCGAAGTTCCTGCCCCGGCCCGCGAATCCCCCGATCACGGCGTCCCACGTCGGCGCCGAGCTGTGGTGCGCCTCATCGACCACGAGAACGTCGAAGCCGCCCGACCCCTCGCGCAGTCGTTTAAGTTCGGCCATGCCGTGGCTGGAGGCGAACTGATCGACGTTGGAGACCACGACCAGGGAGGAGCCCGACCCCACGTTCGCGTAGGACTCGTCCCCCGTGACCCCGTCGTAGAATCTCCCACTCCGGTAAAGAAGAATCCGATCGCCCGCTCCGGCGGAACGATGCGTTGGACAAGCCCGGAGCGTGCCGATCGTTTGATAGGCAACGGTTTCCGAGGGGCAAACCCACGCGCAGGTCACCGGGCCATCCGCGAGCTGCGCCGCGACCCGGTAGAAGACCTCCGCGGCGACCAGCGTCTTGCCCGAGCCCGGCGGCATGACCACCAGGCAGGGCGGTCCTTCATCGTCCAGGAGGATCTCCTCCGCACGCGCGATCGCGCCCTCTTGCACCTTCCATGGTCTGGCGATCTCGTATCGCGGGATTCGCTCGAGGAGGCCCTCCGGGCGCGCCGGCACCGGTCGATCGAGTGGCAGGAAGACAACGGGCGCGGTGTGCGCGAGCGGAAGGGGGAGAACCCGCGATCCTCCGCGTTCCCAGAGCCGCTGGATCTCCCGGCGGGCTTCCTGCATGGGGGGCGACCCGGCAGGCCCGCGCGCGTGGAGAAACCACTCTTCGTTCTTCCATTCGCCCGCGGTCGGAGCCCCGTCCCCAGGCGCGAACGCACGGGCCGTCAGGTTTCCCGATCCGACGAACAGTTCCCACTCAGGCCCGGATTCCAGATCGGACTCGAACAGGAAGACCTTCCCGTGCTGGCAGACACCGCCCTTCTCCCCCGGGAGGTCGGAGCCGGACCTCACGTGCATGCGGGGAGTCCCGAGCCACCGGACCACGTCATTGCGCGGCGGTCGGGCCAAGAGGTCGTCGAGCAGGAGCCAGACCTCCGTGCCGGCGCGCAGGGCGAGGGCACCGAGGCCGCGGTCGGAACAGCTGTGGGTCACGATCAACGCGCGTCGGCAACGCGGGGCGATCTCGTTCCGCACGATCTCCAGCATCGCGGCGGCGGAGCGCCACTGGGCGGGCCCGGGGCTGCGTCGGGTTCCACGACTCCCGGGAAAGGGGATTTCGCGGCCGCGTGCGCTTCGAGCAACTGCCAGCCGCGATCCGGGTGTTCGAAGAGCAGCCAGCGTGGGATTGCCTCCGAGAGGGGGCCGGCAAACCACGCGCCAAGCGCGGAGTCGCCGACGCCGGCGCTGCCCTCCTGCGACTGGCGGCAGGGCCATGCCTCCACCTGCTCCAGCACCAGGGTCGAGAAGAGCGTGATCGGGCCGACTCCGCCCGAGGGCGCAGGGACGCTCGGGACGATCCAGGTCTTGTGGGGCGTGGACCGATTCCGGCAGAGAACCAATTCGACGCCCAGTGGGTGAAGGCGGGTGTCGATCCACCACGAAGTCGGGGAGAACTCCCCGGGGGCCTGGGCATCCACCCGATGCCCCCACAGGACGAACGAGGCACGGTCGAGGGTGCAGGGCCCGGGGGCGAGGAACTCGAAGGGGGCGGTGTAGGACTTCATGGCGAGCTCCGTGGGTGAAGGACAGGGAACCGGCGGACGGTGATGCCGGAGGTGCGTCCTTGGCATATGGCATTGTGCGCACCTGGCGTGACAAGGGGGGTCACGGAGACGAGGATATCGGTGGATCCGGGCGACCAACCAGGAGTGGCGTTGCACGCCCGGTGGCGCGGGCGTAGAATCCGGCCATGTGGCGCGCCAAGATGAATCGGCTGGTCGAAGGTCACCGCGACGACGATCGCGAGGAGGCGCTGCGCTTCCGCGACATCCCGGGTGCAGAGCGTGCGCGCCTGCTGGCCGCCTTGTGCCGACAGGCCCTTGCGGCGCTGGGCGGGCGCCCCTCCCCCGAAGCTCCCCGCAGCCCGGAAGACGAATTGTGGTGGCGCGATTGGGTCGCCCGCGAGCGTGGGCGAAGACATGCCTGACCTCGACCTCCTGGTCGCGGATCTCGCCCGGTGCTTGACCCGCATGGGCGTGCCTCACGCGTTCGGGGCGCACTGGCCCTGGCGTACTGGGCTCCGCCACGAGCCACCGCGGACATCGACTTGAACGTCTTCGTGTCTGCCGGCGAGATCGATCGGGCACACGACGCCATCGAAGCGGCCGGCTTCGCCCTCGACCGAGCCGCCGCCCGTCGATCCGCCGACGAGCGGGGGGACTTCCGTGCCTGGAGCGGCCCGGTGCGACTCGACGTCTTCGTCTCGTTCGCGCCATTCCACGACTAGGTCGCCCCGCGTTGTGCGACCGTGCCGCATCCCGAGATGCTCGCCGTGCTGCACGAACGCGTCCAGGCCGTGGGCATCCGAAACCAGCTCCGCCGCGGCCGCGGGGCGGAGGTAGAGGGACGGTCGAAGGCGCGGCCCGGGCGACCCGCGGTCGGAACGCATCGAAGCCATGCTTCGCTACTGCCGCCTCAGCAGTCCTGAGCGGGAGGCCGGTATCGCCCCAGCAGAGCTTGGATGCGCGGATGCATGCGTGCGTTCCCTCGCCTTGACCTCCGCAGAGATCGCCGGTAGAGTATGAAGAGGCCGCTGAGCGAGGATGCGTGATGAAACACCCCCTGACGGAGAGATGGACGCCCATGTCCCCGCAGCTTGCTCGTATGGATCTGGACCAGTACCACCGTATGCGCGACACAGGGATCCTGCACGACGGCGATCCGATCGAGCTCTTGGACGGTCTGCTGATTTACAAGGACCGCAGCGCACGCGGGGAGGGGCTGATGACCGTCGGGAAGCACCACAACCTCGCCGTTCAGTTGCTGATCGAGTGGGCTCAGGAAGTGCGCCGGCGCGGATGCGTGCTCCAGGTGCAGGGTCCCGTCGCCATCCCGCCGAGTCACGAGCCCGAGCCCGACGGAGCGATCTTGCGCGGCGCTCTGCGCGACTACGCCGATGGACTGCCCGAGGCAAGGGACGTTTTCTGCGTCATCGAGGTCGCGGACAGCTCGCTCGCTCAGGACCGGACCGTCAAGCTCTCACTGTACGCACAGGCCGCGGTCCCTTGCTACCTGATCGTCAATCTGGTCGATCACGTCGTCGAGAGATTCGACGACCCGATTCCCGCCGAGGGACGGTATGGCCGGAAATCGGTCCTCACTCGCGATGAGGTCGTGGTGCTTACCTAGTAGGCTCCCAAGGCGCGGAATTCGGCGTGCGCGCGCCGGTGGCCCGGCTCGAGCATCTCTTGCTCATGTACCTGTATTCGAATCAGCCGAAGCACCTCGGCGACTTCGCGCGGATCGTGACGGAACGGGAGGTCGATCTCGGCGAAGTCGAGCCCTACCTGGCGGACGTTTCATCCCGAGATGCTCGCCGTGCTGCACGAGCGCGTCCAGGCCGTGCGGCATCCGCGACCCGCTCCGCCGCGGCCGCGGAGGCGGAGGTAGCGGGACGGTCGAAGGCGCGGCAGCCGGGCGACGGTAGCGGCGCCCCGGCGCTATCGCCCGACGCGCACTGAGGTGGCGGAGCCTTCGGTTCCGGGTGGATGCGTTCGAAAAGCGGGCGTCGCGCGAGGCGGGCGCGGCGGCATGGGTCGCATCGTACCGTAGAGTTCCGTAGAGTGGGATGGCGAGGACTTGGAAAGCGCGCCGTGGTACCATGGGGCCGAGGCCGCACGCATCATGGCCCATCACCTGACCTGGCGGAGAAGATTCCATCCAGTCGAGGATTTAGTCATGAGACCGGTAACCACCCGTGGTCGAATCACCGTGGATCCGCGCGTGTGCCATGGGCAGGCGTGCGTGCGTGGGACGCGCATCCCCGTCCACCAGGTCGTCCGAATGCTGGCGAACGGTGACAGCGTCGAAGAATTGATCGAGGACTTCCCATCGCTGACACTGGAGGGCATCCGCGCATGCCTGGACTACGCGGCCACCCTCGCAGAGGAACAGGTATCCCCGCTCGACAAGTGCGTCAAGTGATCCATGAAGATCCTGGTCGACGAAAACATCCCCCGCATGACGGTGGCAGAGTTGCGAAGCCAGGGCCACGATGTGCGGGACATCCGGGGAACGCACAGCCAGGGTCTGCCGGATGATCGACTTTGGGACGAAGCCCAAAGGGAGGCGCGGCTTATGATCACCACGGACAAAGGGTTCTCTCTGCGCCGGGCGGATCCGCACAGCGGCGTTTTGATCGTCCGGTTGCGACAGCCGACACGCCAGAAGATCCATGATCGGGTTCTCCGAGCCATCCGGCGATTTCCGCAATCCGAGTGGCCCGGGCTCCTCGTGGTGATGCGAGACGCCGTGCAGAGCGTGTGGCGGGCTCCGGTCGGCCTGAGGCGCAGGAGGCGACGGCGGTAGCCGCACACGAGCGTGCTTTGGAGTGACCGTCACCCGTCACCGGTATCCTGCGCGCAAAGGCGGCGGGGCACGTGCCCGCCCTCCCGCCCCTGATCGAATCGCTCGCGTCTGCCGGATTCCAGATGCGTGCGGCCCGCCGCCTCATTGTTGCGACCCAGGCAAGTTCTTGACTGCGCTAGTCGCAGACATTACCATCGTCCGCATTACGCTGACCTTATCTTATACACACGCGCGCGTGATCCGACGGGAGCAATGGCGAGCGATGACGAGCACCGAGGCGCGACGGCGACGCAGAGAACTTGGGCTTACCCAAGCTGACCTCGCTAACAAGTGCGGGGTTTCGCAACCGCGGATCGCCCAGATTGAAGGTTGTGGGCGTGCACGAATTCCGGGGTGGTACGAGGACTGCCTACTAGCTCTTGCCCCAGGTGGATCGGTCTCAAGGTCGAACACGATTGCCCCATCCAAGCCTCCGTGTGGCCTGTGCTCACTTCCCCAAATCGGCAGCAGAGGCAGCTCGGGTCTGCGACGCGCGATGGAGCATCTCAGGACGGCGCATGGACTCACGAACGAGGAGATCGCGGAAGAGTTGGGCCTGAAAGTCAGCTCGCTCGTGGTCTACCGCTCAATCGGGCTTCCAGCAGCCGCGCGACACCGGATGGCCCGCTGGCTCAAGAGACGATGAAGCCCCCCGAAATACCTTTGACTTCTCAGCGCAGATTCCGTATAATGGTAAATACAATATTATGAAGTCATAAAACAATGTGACCCGGTGGGTGTGTGAGATATGGGAGTCGGGTCATGCGCGCCATCCAGACGTTCATCGACCACAATGGATCCCCTTCGTATGCGAATTGGGTCGGCATCGTCTCCTGTCCAAGCGCGTCCAAGCTCTTGTTCGTTTCTAGGGATCCAGGCGAAGGACATGGAGCCGGAGCCCCGTTCGTCTGCGTGAGCCTGCAGGGCTGGTCAGACCCGAGGTGCGCGGATTCGATCCAGAGATTGGACCGCCAGCATACGTACCCGAGCTACTCTGGGGTCGGTCACGCAGCAACGCGCGGATACCGCATCTGGACTACCCGCGTTGGTGACTTGGTCCAAGCCGATGGGGAATGTGTTCTACTTGCTCAACGGCGAGCGCACGGAGGGCTTCACATTGAGGATTTCGTCCGCCCATCTCGCCTGGAGCAAAGGAACGGGATGGCCGCAGAGACTCTGCACCGTCTGATAACCTGGCTGCACCGTAACCATGCACCTGGGGCGACGGGGTAGGTGATGATCGACAACTGGGGTCTACCCGCGTTGTTGACCTATTCTCATGGTGGAGGAAGCGAATAATCACCCTGGTACTGAAAAATGGCCGGACATCCATCAAGCGAGGAGGCGATGTGGGGGCTCAGCTTTGCGCTCGCTACAGACATGAACTCGGTCACAACAGATTCGAAGTGCGTGTGCGAAAAGTCCGCGGTGGAGTTGAGGGATATCTGAAAGCCGAAAGGGACTTGCACGACCAACACCTCGCCCATCACCGGACGCCGCCAAGAAATGGGCGCGTGTGCGACGCGCGGGGGCGCACCCCGGAACATCCCCAAGCGCGTGACTACTACGTGTACACGGTGCGGGCGGTGCGCCGAGTTCTCGCTAGCCGCCGGCGGAAAACGACCAACCGGACGTCTGCCCCAACGAGCCCCTACAAGGGCAGGGAGACCTGCAAGGGATGCGGGAAGCCTATGAATAAGGGCGCTGGCTCACAAGCTCTAGGACGACCACGGCAATACCATCCAAAATGCCGGAAGGGAATGAAGTAGCCCCTTGCTCGCGGTTTGCACCGAGGTCTGTGGGATTCGTAGTGAGGATGCGTGTCGCGGTAAGTTGGAACGCAAAAAGTCTTACCCATCGACATCATGCGACCCAAGCCTGCTATCGGCACATGGACACGGGGTTTGTGGCGATCCCGAGCTGTAGGATGGGTTGAATCTTTCGTCGTTCCTACTTAGATCCGCAGCCAATTCCCCCTCGGCGCAGTCGAACCAGGAGATCCGGTACAGCCCGAGGATTCTGGGGAGATCCGTCAGGGCGATTCCGAGGATCTTTGCCGCTTTCGCACGAGAGATCTTCCCCTGACGAACCAAGTCCAGGACGACGGCCTGGAGTAGATCACCACTGGCGCCAGCAATCCGGACCGGTTCGGCGGTCCCACGGGCTCCCTCCCTTCCCTCCCTTCCCTCCCTTCCCTCCCTCCTCTTGCGGCTTGCCGTCTGCCTCGCTAGAGTACCAATTCCTCGACTCGAGCGGTGCCCGGGTCGAGCAGGTGAAGACCAAGGACGCGGTCGACATTGAGCCGATCGCGGACGGGGAAGACACGATCGACACCGACGCCTCGACCAGCATCACGACCGTTGGGGAGTTGAACGCAGAAGTGCAACGGCTTGTGGACGATGAGGGAATTACCAAGCGCGAAGCCTACGAGCGCCTCCAGTACGCCCCATCGACGCTGCAGCAGTACTCCTCGACCAAGCCCGATGAACATCCTCTCGGGTGGGAGGATCCCGACGGGGACATCGCAGAGGAGGAGCCGACGCGCGACGACGGGAAGTGGGAACACGCCTACTCTATCGGCCGCGACGGTCGCAACAACCGGGCGGATTCCCGCTCGGATGCGTCCGCACGCGCGCGTGAACACAGCTTCCGCAGCAGCAAGACCTGCTATGTCCTTCGGGCCCGGGCGGAGGACGACCGCTGGACCGAGCTCGGAGCCTGGCGAAACGGACGCCGGGTGCGGTAGCGCCCGGCGGCCCTACACAGTCCGTCCTCGGTCACACCCTGACAGCCGTGCGTATAGGCACGTCCTGAGCGACAACCAAGCCGGCGGCCGGCGAGAGCTTCGATCCTCCGGATGCGCATGGCAAAGCAGTCGGGGAATTGTGGATGCCCACGGCTCGCTGGCGACCCGCTGCAGCGCATGCCCGCGGACGGTCGTCAACGGCTGCCCTCGACGTACGACACGGCCTGCACGATCAGCGCACCCGGATCCCCCGGTCCGATGCGACACATAGCCGGCCGGCGAGCGCGACTTGAAGAATGGCGGGAAGCTGACGGCGCACGAAGTCGAGTACCGCGGTCTTTCCGGAGGTCCGTGGACGGAGCAGAACGATGCCGGGGTAGTCCTGCGGTCGGTAGATCCGAACGTCCGCGATGCCCTTGTCCATCGTGAGCAGGACGCGGGACTCTTGCGCGACGTGAGCGAGAATGGCGGAATCGGGAGCTCCGCTCAGGCCTTCCTCGGTCACGGTGTCCGCTTCGTGGCCGAGCGCCCGAATCTCGGCACCGATTTCCGCCGGCAGATTCTCGTCGATCTTGAACCTCATTCGGCGCGCAGCGGCAACAGGCTTTCTTCGTGCGCAAGCTCAGCGGCGTAGGCGATCGCCGCGTTGATGTGCTCGGCTCTCAGGATCGGGTAGCTCTCGAGGATCTGCTCGCGTGAGGCGCCTTCCGCCAGGTTGTCGAGGATGACCGTGACAAACACGCGGGTGCCTTTTGCGCAGAGCTGGCCTCCGCACACCTTCGGGTCGCTCGTCAGATGCAGCCTCCAGTCGATCACGGAAAGTCTCCTCCGTTCATCGGGAGCCACAGGTTTCTTGGGCCGGTTCGTCGTCAATCGACCGATTCACTATGACCCTAGGATACGCGACCGTTCGCAGGGGGTCAAGATGGCCCAACCTTGCTGATCTGCGAGCGCAAGCGCCAAAATGTCGATCCGGCCACCACCTCCCACCTCTGGACCTCCTCGACCATCCATCGCCCCACCCGGGAAATCCGACTCCCCCCTACAATTCCCCCCCTCCGCCGGTCCCACCCTGTCACGCCCCCATGCTTTCATCGTACCCATCACGGCCCCCCGCCGCGCCCCTTCCCGAAGGAGACCCCGTCATGTACCCCGACCCCGCCGGCCCACCTGCGCCCACGCCAACACCCACGCCGTCCCCCCCCGGCCGCAGCAGCCCCCTTCCCCGGGTTCCTCGCCCCTCTCGGCATCTACGGCTTCTCCGCCCTCGAGGATCCCCTGCTCGCCGGGCTCGTCACCGGCGATCCCGTCCTCCTCGTCGGCAGCCACGGCTCCGCCAAGACCTTGCTCGCCCAGCGCGTGGCCGAGGCGCTCGGCTTGCGCTTCTGGGCCTACGACGCGAGCAAGGCGCTCTTCGAGGAGTTGATCGGCTTCCCCAACCCCGCCAGCATCATGAGCGGCGAGGTGGACTACGCGCGCACACCGCTTTCCATCCAAGACAAGGAGTTCGTCCTCGTCGATGAAATCTCCCGCGCCTCCCCTTCGATGCAAAACAAGTGGCTCGAGATCGTGCGCTCCCGACGGGTCATGGGGCTTTCCCTGCCCCGATTGCGGCACGTCTTCGCGGCGATGAACCCGCCCGCGTCCTACCCCGGCGCCATCCCCCTCGACCCGGCGCTGGCGGGACGCTTCGCCTGGATCCTCCCGGTGCCCGAACTCAAGCACCTGGGCGCGCGCGACTTCTCCCGCGTCGCCACCCACATCGGCCCCGACGACGCCCCCCTGTTGCCGGACCGCCCCACGCCCGTCCCCGAGCCCGACCCCGGACCCGACCTGCGCGCGTTCCTGGCCGCCGCGCGCAGCCGGTTCCCGGCGGCGGAGAACGCGGTCGGCGCCCTCGTCGAGCGCTGGCTCGCCCACCTCCACGCCGCGTTCCTCGCCGCCCGCATCGCCCTCGACGGGCGCCGCGCCGGGATGATCTACCGCAACGTCCTCGCCTTCTTCGCCGTGCGCGCGGCCAAGGGCGACGCCTTCCCCTCCGACCCCGCCGCCCTCGCCCTGCCGCTCGGACTCGTCCTGCGCGCGTCCCTGCCGTTCGCCGTCATCGACGAGGAGGTCGCCGAAGGCGCCGTCACCGCGGCCCACGGAGCCGCCATGAAGGCCCTGACCGGCTCGGCCGACGAACGACAGGCCGAAGCTTGCGCCCGGCTCTTCGCCGACGACGACCCGCGACGCATGGTCCGGTCGTATCTGGAGGTGGCCTCCCTCCTCGACGGGACGCAGCATCAGGCCGTGGTCACGCGCCTCGAGGAGGGCCTGCAGCACGACCGCGAGGCCGCGGTCGTCGCGCGCCACTTCGTCGCGCTCCACCACCTCGTACGCTCCCTCCACGCCGGCCGCCTCCGCCCGCCGCCGGACGTCGCCCACCGCCTGCTGCTCATCCATCGCGACGCCATCCGCCTCGACCCCCCGGATTCGCGTAGACCGTATGTGACCGCGTGCATCGCACGGTCGGCCTTCGCCAGGACCGAATCCTGCGGCAGCGCCCTGCGCCTCGCCGTGAATCACCTGGCTCACAACGGACAGCCTGCCCACTTGATGTACGGCGGACCGGACGTACTTCCGCGCCTCGATCAGACCCTGGACGAGATGCGGCCGGAGTTCACCCACCTCGTTGCCGACGCCATGGAGGAGTTCCGCCCATGATGGTGCGCGCCTACCGCATCCTGCAGCTCGAAGCGGGCATCGACGCCCTCGACCTCACCGAGATCGACCTGCCGGCCACCCTGGTCGTGGACCGCAGCATCGTCAGCCTCGAGGAATCGGGCGAGATCCCCCTGAACGACCCCGGCGAACGGCGGCGGCCCGTGCGGTTCCGGGTCCCCACCGCATCCGGCGAGGCCCCGCGCATCGTGCACGGCTTCCTCGTGGCCGAACCCGGCGAAGCCCTCGAGCGCCTGGTCGAGGGGATCCGACTGGCCGCGCCGGGTGCGGGCTTCCCCGTCGGGTCGGGCTTGGGTCCGCGGGTTCGCCCCTTCGGCGATTATCCTCGGAAGCTCCGGAGACGCCGGCACACCTTGCGCTTCGATGGGGAGGCGAGACGGGTGACCTCGGTCGCCGATCCCCGGTTGCAACCGGGAGACCTGGACGAGGACGATTTCGACCGGGTCGCGCTCCCCGGGCACCTGCTTCGCAAAGCCGCGGACCACGATGCGCTGGCGCTGGTGGCGGACACGACCGTGGCCCATGGCGCGCACGCCGTTCCCCGCCGC
>Ga0082335_1003491_pt1 | contig 25761 bp, 26 predicted proteins | sample Subgrocontami58m_FD_72375 | JGI IMG/M metagenome (GOLD analysis project Ga0082335, IMG submission 72375) | Subsurface groundwater microbial communities from S. Glens Falls, New York, USA - GMW37 contaminated, 5.8 m (SPADES assembly) (version 2) ...
GACTGCTCACGGCAGGCTCGAACACGATTTCTCCGCAGCACAGCGCCGAGTTTCTCGACAAGGCGGTGAAGATGATGAAAGAAGAGAAACTCACGCTGGAGGAGACCGCGCGGCGCGTGGTGGCGGCGGTGCGCTCGGAAAAGCGCCGCATTCCGGGATTGGGGCACCCCACGCACAAGGGTGATGATTTTCGCGCGACCAAACTGCGCGGGATCGCGGCCGAGTGTGGTTTCGTCGGCGACAAGATCAGGATGTTCGAAGCGATCCACGCCGAATTCCTGCGTTCCACCGGAAAACAGGGCATCTGCATCAACGTCGACGGCATGCTGGGCGCCATCATGAGCGAAATGGGGTTCCGGCCGTTGCAGATGGCGGCCGTCGCATTGCTCGCGGTGCTGCCGGGAATCATGGCGCACGTGATCGAGGAGATCGAGGAAGGCAAGCCGCTGCGCATCGTGCGCGACGAGGACAACGATTACCTCGGGCCCGCTGAGCGTCTGATACCAAAATCACGGGAATGAAGACTATGAGCAAGCAGGACAGGATCAAGTGGGACCACGTGCGCAAGTGGGTCGCGCGCGCCGGGCTCAAGACGACCTGGAAGCCGTATGGGATGCCGGAAGTCATCGACCCATTCACCAGCCGCTTCGCGGACGTGGATCCGATGCCGAAATGGAACATACCCGCCAAGGTGATGATTTCGACCACCATTACGGGAGCCTTCTTCAGCAAACGAGCGAATCCGAACCAGCCGATTACGGTCGATGAGATACGCGATTCGGCCGAGGAGTGCATCAAGGCAGGCGCGCCCAATATTCACATCCACGTGCGCGACGACGGCGGGTTCAACACGCTCGATCCGCAGCGTTTTCACGATGTGATCGCGCCGCTGCGGAAAAAATACCCCGAAGTCATGTTCGACGGTTGCCTGGTTGCCGTGACCGACGAGGAAAGCGCTGCGATGGAGCGCACGATAAATATGGGGCTCTTCGATGCGCTGCCCGTGAATACCACCGCGATCTGCTGCGGCGACAGCATGTTTTTCAAGCCGCCGCACGTGGTGATCGAGAAGGCGCGGCTCGCGCAGGAGGCGGGCGCGAAGCCCATCATCTCGGTCTACGATGACGGCGACATCGACAATGCGCGCCGCTTTCTGGTGGCGAGCGGGCTGCTGGCCAAGCCTTACTACTGGCTGATCCTGCCGGCATTGCCCGGTTGCAGCCCGATGCATAACCCGGAACAGATGGTCGACGGGCTGATGCGCATGGTGCGCTCGATCCGCGATATCGACGAGGACGCATTCATACTGGTATGTGCCGCGGGGCGCGCGAGCACTTACCTTGCCACCTTCGCTTTGCTGCTGGGATTGCATGTGCGCGTGGGCATGGAAGATACGCTCTGGCCGTATCCGCATCGTGACGACATCATCAAGCGCAATGTCGAGCATTTTCAGCAGATGCGCCAGATTGCGGCGCTGCTCGGGCGCGAGCTGATGACACCGGCCGAATACCGGCAGGCGATCGGCCTGCCGGCCAAAGCAACTTTTGTGACGGAGCAAGCGCATGGCTGATTTCAACGGAAAAGTCGCACTCGTCACCGGCGGCGCGCGCGGTCTCGGGCAGGCGAGCGCGGTCGAACTGGCGCGGCGCGGCGCGGTAGTTGCGATCGCGGATCGCAAGGCCGAGGCCGCGGAAGAGACCGCGCGTCTTTGCAGCGAGCACACGCCGGGCGCACAGGCTTTCGTTTACGATCAGGCGGACGCCGCCAGCGTCGAGCGCTGCATCAACGAGGTGGTCGAGGCGTGCGGCGGGATCGACGCGCTATTCGCCAATGCGGGCACGGGCAAGTTTGCGCCGATCGTGGACATGAAAAAGTCCGACTGGGATTTTCTGATGCAGGTCAATCTCAACGGTGCGTTCTATGTCTGCCAGGATGTCGCGCGGCAGATGATCAAGCAGGGCCGCGGCGGCAAGATCGTGCTCACCGCCTCTTCGGGGTCGACCGTCATGTGCGATCAGCTGGGCGCTTATTGCGCGTCCAAGGCCGGCGTGCTGATGCTGATGAAGCACATGGCTTCCGAACTCGGAAATTACCGCATTAACGTCAACGCCATCCAGCCCGGCGTGATTGCAACCGGCATGACCGGCCCGATGTTGTCGCAGCAAACGTTGCAGCGCATGCTGGTGCGCCAGACGCCGGCCGGCCGCTGGGGCAAGCCTGAAGACGTTGCCAAACTGGTCGCGTTTCTGCTTTCCGATGATGCCAGTTATATCAACGGCGAAGGCATCATGATAGACGGCGGTTCCACTCTGCATGGTTATCCGCGGTGGTTTGCGCTCGACTATACCAAAGAGAACCAGTGCGACTGGGAAGCGCTGTTCGACGAGTATCCGTACAAGGCGTGAGGAGGAATAGCCAGTGTTATACATGGTCGAATGCGGGTTCTCGGATCCCGCGCACGAAAAAGCGTGGAACGACTACTACACCAGCCGCAAGCTCGACGAAGTGCTCGCGGTGCCGGGTTTTCGCACTTCGCAGCGGTTCAAGGCGATTACCGCCATTCGCGCACCTTATCTGGCGATACACTCCGTGGACTCTCTCGAGGTGATGACCGGCAACGCATATCGGTCACTCGGCGGCGGCAGCTTCGACCGGACCTATCAGGGATACATCATCAACTGGCATCGCAACCTGTTCAGCGGGCTGGACCGCGCGCCGGCGATTGCAGAAGGCGAGTTCCTCGCGGTGACCGACCAGGTGCCCGGGAAGGTGAGCGGTGCGGGGGTCAGCTTTACCTGGCTCACGATCGCCGGACTCGATGCGTCGACTCCGCAGCGCGCTATCGCGCGCATCGATCGCGCACATGCTGAAGCGTTGGTGAAGACTCAGCGCGGCCTGATCGACGTGTACGCGCCGCTGATGCCGCAACGGCAGGAACCTCCGGGAAAACGCGCGAGCTGATCATGGCGGGAGCACAAGAGTCGACCGCGACTCGAGCCGATGTTGTGGTGGTCGGCGGCGGCGGAACTCGGGCGGCACGTCATACTGCTGGAGAAGAATCCCGCGCTCGGCGGCTCGACTGCGTGGTCGGTGGGTTCGGTATCCGCGACCTGCACGCCGCATCAGATCGCCAAAGGCATCAAGGACAGCCCCGTACATCATCTCGAGGACCTGGAGCGTTTTTCCGGTGAGTTGGCCTGGCGCGACAATTTTGTCCTCGGCCGCGTGCTGACGGACAACTCACCCGAAATGTTTCGCTGGCTGCTCTCGACCGGACTGGTGTTCGTGGGCCCTTTGCCCGAGCCCGTACTGTCCATTTATTCAGACGACAGCTTAGAACTTATCCGTAAATAATGATACACTGTTTTCCCATCGAGTTTTCATGGAAGGCACTGAGCGATGGGAAAAGCTCGTTTGGCATCATGGGAGGTCTCCGATGAGTTCTGGTCGCGGGTTGAGCCGTTGTTGCCACCCACACCCGGAAGGAACGAAACGCGGCAGTACGCGAGGGCTGAGGGAGCGGGTCGCAAGCGCAAAGATCCGCGGCTTATATTCGAGGCGGTCGTGTACGTTTTGCGCACGGGCTGTCAATGGAAAGCGCTGCCGGCGGAGCGTTTCGGTAGTGCGAGTTCGATTCACAAACGTTTTCTCGAATGGGCAAAGGCTGGGGTGTTCCTGCGACTCTGGCAGGCGGGTCTGGCCGAGTATGACGAGATGGAGGGCATCGCTTGGCGATGGCAAAGCATCGACGGGACCATGTTCAAGGCACCGCTTGCTCAGGAATCTGTCGGACCCAACCCGACGGATCGGGGAAAAAAATGGGGGCAAGCGAATGCTCCTGGTCGACGCGCGTGGCGTCCCGCTGTCGATCATCGTAATCGGGGCTAATCGTCACGACGTGACGCAACTGGCGGCTACGCTGGATTCGATTGTCGTCGAGCGCCCCGAGGTCAAGCCGTATCATCCGCAGAACCTGTGCGCGGATGCGGGCTTTAGCGGCATGCCTGCGCTCGCGCAGATTGTGGAGCGCGACTATCAGCCGCACGTGCGTCCACGCGGTGAAGAAAAGGTGCGCCACCAGAACGGATACAAGCCTCGGCGCTGGATTGTGGAGGTTGCGCATTCCTGGTTCAACCGCTTCCGAAAGCTCCTGGTTCGCTACGAAAAAACTGATCGTTCATACTTGGGTTTGAATATGCTCGCCGCCGCAATCATTTGTTTTCGGAAGGTGCCGGGCGAGATAAACATTATTTACGGATAGATTCTAAGTCTTACTGACCGCAATGTTTTAGAGCTTGCGTTCGCCCCGTAAATACCGGAGCAAAGGGCGGCATAATAGCCGGTCCTTCCCTCGAGCGTGGGCAGACAGGTGCAGACGATATCGGCGCGGGCGCCGAGTTTCACCAACGGACGCAGCGCGGCACTGCTTACGTCATACACCGTTACGTCGTGATCGTCCGCGAGCAGGCGGCGCGCGATCGGACCGCCCATCTTGCCAACACCGATGAAGCCCAGTCTCGGGCGAGATTCGGTCTGGTTGGGCGCCGTTTTTTTGTGCAAGACGTAACCGATCAATCAGCGGCCTGCGCGCCTGCTTGACGCAGCAGCCTATTCCGCGCGCAGATTGCCCTGCTTGATGACCTTGGTCCATTTTTCGAATTCGGATTTGACGAACCGCGCGAATTCGTCGGGCGGCATCGCGGCCACGTCGGCGCCCATCTGGGTGGCGAGCCGGTCGCGCACGGCAGGGGCAGTGATGAAGCGCACGATTTCGTCGTTCAATTTGTCGATGATCGGCCGCGGCGTGCCGGCCGGCGCCGCGATTCCATACCACTCGTTGACTTCGAAACCCGGATAACCGGACTCGGCGACGGTCGGCACATCGGGCAGCGCAGGCGAGCGCTTGATGCTGGTGACTGCCAGCGCCCTGGTCTTGCCGCCGCGGATGAACGGCAGGATCGAGGTTGCGTTGCCGAACATCATCTGCACTTGCCCGCCGACCAGATCGGAAAGCGCGGGCCCGCCGCCTTTGTACGGGATGTGGTTGATGCTGACGCCGGCGGTGATCTTGAACAGTTCCCCGGCGAGATGGGTCGAGGTGCCGCTGCCCGCGGACGCGAAATTGATCTGGCCGGGCTTGGCTTTCATCAAGGCAACCAGCTCTTTCAGATTTTTGGCCGGGACCGACGGATGCACCGAGACAAAGTCGGTAACGTAGGCGACGAGCGTAATCGGAATGAAATCCTTGATCGGATCGTACGGCACCTTGCCATAAAGGCTGGGGTTGACCACGTGGGTGCTGATGATCCAGCCGATGGTGTAGCCGTCGGGGGCCGATTTGGCCAGCAGGTCGGTGCCGATGATCGCGCTCGCGCCGCCGCGGTTGTCGACGATCACCTGCTGTCCCCAGGTCTTGCTCATTTCCTGCGCTACCATGCGGCCGAGGATGTCGGTCGCGCCGCCGGGCGGCCACGGCACGATCATGCGGATCGCCTTGCTCGGATAATTCTGCGCCGGGTTGGCGGGCGTTTGCGCGTGAGCCATCGTGCCGGCGATGGCGGCGGTGAGCGCGGCGCCGATCAACCGTTTGAGCAACGTTTGCATCCGGGTTCTCCTCTCGGTTGTGATTATCGATCGTCCGGTCCGGCGCAGATCGGCGACGCTGATTCGGGACCAAACTCACGCTTCATCACGTATCATTCTACATTATCGTATCTGTCCGACAAAGATTTTCGCGCAGGCGGTGCTGTTTTGAGAACCGCGCAGACCGAATGCCGGGCACTAAGCGCGCGAACCGCGTTCCGCCGCGACAGGTTGCCGGCAAAGTTACCAAGACAGCAGCCGACAGCGACTTAATTCTGTCCGAACAGGCCGGAGTCTCTTAGCTCTGCTATTCGATCTGGAGGTAGCCATCCGTTAAGCGCCCGATCAACGTTAGTGGGGTCGGCTGGCTCTGGAGCGGTCGGCAAATCCGGAACTGTACGGCTAAAACGCGGAGCGGGTGCGGGCTGGACAATGCCGTCTATTTCAATAAATGTTTCGCGTGCCCGAAGATGAGGATGTAGCGGCGCTTCTGCCAGTGAAAGCATTGGCGCAAAGCAGGCATCCGTCCCTTCCAGCAAGGCACACCATTCGTCGCGGGTGCGGGATTTGAAGTGCTCGGTAAAAAACGCATGAGTCTTCTCCCAGCCGCTTCTGTCCCATTGGGGTGGCAGTGTTGTCGGGTCAATGTCGAGGAGGCGTAAGAGTTCGGCATGGAATTTTTCTTCGATCGGACCTATTGTTATCCAATTGCCATCGGCGCATTGGTAAGTGTTGTAAAAGTACGATCCGGAGTCAGTCGGGTTAGTGCCTCTTTCCGAAACCAGCCCGCCCGCGTATAGGCCGTAAATGCTGGTAAGCATCGATGCGACACCATCTACAATAGCGGCATCCACAACTTGCCCACATCCCGAACGCTGCCTTTCGAACAGAGCGCTCATGAGGCCAAACGCGAGATACAATGCGCCCCCACCATAATCTCCGACGAGATTCAGCGGTTGAGTTGGGGGTTGGCCTCGTCGGCCTATCTGATTGAGTGCTCCAGTTAGCGCAATATAATTAATATCGTGGCCCGCGGCTTTGCTCAACGGCCCGAACTGTCCCCATCCTGTCATGCGCCCATAAACCAAACGCTTGTTCCTGGATAAGCATATATCCGGACCGAGACCGATCCTCTCCATTACGCCAGGTCGAAAGCCTTCAATCAGTACGTCAGCCTTTTCGACTAGCGCAAGAACAAGCTCGACCGCTTGTTTTTGCTTGAGGTCTAGAGGAATTGCTTTTCTATTGCGCATTGGCAGGTTAAAACGAAGAGGGCGTGGTCTGCCAAGTCCGCTTGGCTTCTGCCGGTCTATACGCAGGACGGTCGCCCCAAGGTCGGCGAGCAGCATCGTGCACATCGGGGCGGGCCCGATTGCTCCTATCTCTACAACTTTCATTCCGCTAAGTGGACCCACGCGTTTGTCTCCTCATCTCATCTCGAAAATGTGGCACTTGCTTCTTATTTAAGATCGCTCTTTTCGGCAGGCACTAATAGGCCGTCGAGAATCAAGGAAGAGAACGTGTGTGTTATGTTCTCAATCGGTTGCTTCTCGTGCTTATACCATTCAACGGTCCAGTTAAGGCCGCCGAGCAAAAAGAGCCTCGCAATGGTGATATCAACATCTGACCGCAACGCACCCGCCCGTTGAGCATCTTCCAGTAGCTCATGCCAGAGTTCACCGTACGCTTCCCGCAGGCGCATGTGGCGGTTCCACACCTCGCCAGGAACCTGTCCGAATACTCGGCGCATGGCAAGCATATAGTCACCATGCTCTAATATTGTGGATACATGCGCGTTGCAGGCTGTTTCGATGCGCGCGCGGGACGTGGCTTGACTCGGAAGCTTTGAGACAGCTATCTTAACCGCAGAATAAAGGGCGTTCATGCCAAAATCTAGCACTGCTGCGATAAGCTTATCTTTTGACGGGTAGTGGTAATAAATGCTCGCGGCTTCGATTCTTGCCCTGCTTGCGATCGTTCGCATAGTGGTTCCGACATATCCGCGATCCCTGAAAATCAGGGCTGCCGCATCAAGTACCCGCCTACGCGATAGTTCTACTTTTGCGGTTTTGTTGTTCGTCATGTTTCAAAAGGTTGATGACTGATAATATTTGCGCGCAATGTGTCGCATCTTGGGGCACGTAGCTGAACAACGCAACGAGTTCCAGGTTGTTCGACTCAGAGATCTCGCTGAAATTGCGGCACTTGCATGCCCTCCGCGCGGCTCTCGAAGCAAACCGAAACATTTTCTCCAATTTTGACATCGAGGGCGCCAATTCCGACAATATTGGCCATTATGCGCGGTCCTTCATTCAGATCGATTAGCGCGACAACGTATGGCACGCGCTTTGCGAATTCGGGGATAGGTGCACGACGCATGATAGTTAAGCTATAAACAGTGCCTTTCCCTTTGCTTTCGACCCATTCCAGCCGGTCAGACCAGCATTTCGGGCAGAGATACCGCGGCGGAAAGTGAGGGTGGCCACACTTTTGGCAAAGCTTGAATAAAAAGCGGCCTTGAGCAGATGCCTTCCAAAAAGGCTCGGAATCTGCGTTAACACGCGGCGCGGGGTAGTTTGAATGCGTTTCAGAAGTCATATCTTATTCCTCAAAAACGGAGATAACCCAAGGTTCTCGCTCGCCATGTTCGGAAGTTCTCGAATTCGCGCGCAGGACCGCTAGAGAGCAACCACAATCTTGCCGAAGACGCGCCGTTCCTCCATTAATTGAAAGGCTTCGTTTACCTGCTCAAGCAGAAAAGTTTTCTCTATGAGCGGTTTTAGTTTTCCTGAACCAGTGTATTCGATAAGTTCGTGTACATCTTCGCGCAGCCAGCCGTTTGAACCCAGGATCTTCAGTTCGTACGACCAGATGTAGCGAAGGTCTTCTTTCGGATCAAAGCCGGCCGTTGCTCCGCATGTCACAACTTTTCCGCCCCGGTGCAAAACCTTCAATGAAGGCACCCAGGTATCGCCTCCAGTAAAGTTGACTACCATGTCGACGCCCTCCGTATATTTTCGTCGATGCGGCTTTCCGTAAAGACGGTAAATTTCTTTTGCAAAATCATGGGTTGTGTAGTTAATCAGGTGATCGGCGCCGATCTGCTTGAGTCGTTGGAGTTTTTCGTCCGTGCTTGCGCACACAATAACTTCTGCGCCAATCATCTTGGAGAGCAATACACAAGAAGTGCCCACGCCGCCACTCGCGCCTAGAATCAGTACTTTTTCGCCGGCACTCAGTTGGCCGTTGGTCAACAGCATTCTGCGGGCCGTTCCGTATGCGACCGGCAGCACTGCTGCATCGCTGTACGATACCGAATTCGGCAGTCGCACGAGGTGATGTGCGGGAACACGGCATAATTCTGCCAGGCCCCCGTGCCACATTTCCCCCACTAATCCGCCGTAATTGACTCGGTCAATGGGATCGACCAGCACGCGATCGCCGACGCGCCAGTCTTTGACATTTGCGCCTATTTCCAGAACTTCTCCAGCGAAATCCATGCCCATGATGCATGGCATGGGGACTTTGACGCCCGGCATGCCCTGTCTCGTAAAGATGTCATGGAAATTAATGGACGTCGCTTTGACGCGTATAACAACATCGTCGGGGCCGGGTTTGGGGTCTGGAAAAGCCGGATCGATCTGGATGCTTCCCGGGCCGCCATGTTCATGAATAACTGCCGCTTTCATGGAATCCTCTTCCTAGTATCCGGTATTTCTTAGCATTTACATTTGTTCAAGAAACACGCAATGCCTAGACTTGTGCGCAGGTGCGATCACGCACGCAGAAAAGAGTTCTAGACTGCTGGGCGGCGTCGATACATCAGCGTCGCTTCCATCTCTTGCGCCAGCGTTCCATCGTGTTTTAGGATTTTGCGCGAAAACTTTACTATCCCCCGGTCCGTTTTTTTGCTTTCTGTTTTTTCGAGTACGGTTGATTGCATGTGCAATGTGTCGCCGTGTTTGACAGGGGCCAGCATGCGCCACCGGTCCACTTGCAGCAGCGCCAGCAAGGTTCCGTCGTTGATTCCGCTGGCGTACTGAAGTCCGCCCATGACCGCGTAGATCAAAGGCCCATGAGCTATCGGCTCGCCGAAGGGCGTGGATTTGCAGTATTCGTGATTGGTATGGACTTCATTGAAGTCGCCGGACAGGCACGCAAAGTTCACGATGTCAGTTGCCGTAATTGTTCTCGCTGGCGTGCGAAATGTCTGTCCTACCGAGAAGTCTTCAAAATACAGTCCTCTTTGGGGCGTTTCCATTGTGAACTCCTATCGTTCGATCTAGCGTGGTTGGTTTGCGAGAATGAGCGTGCAGTGCGAGGACAAAACGCCGCCCTCGTTGTGTACGAGTGCTGTGTCGGCATCTCGAACCTGGCGAGCACCAAGGCCGCCGCGGAGCTGCGCGACAGCCTCTATGATGCCCAATAGGCCCCCTGTAGCGCCCGCGTGAGCGTGCGAAAGCATTCCCCCATGGGTGTTTACGGGCAATTTGCCGCCGATCTCGGCATGGCCGCGCGAGTAAAAATCTCCGCCTTCACCGGGGCGACAAAACCCCAGTTCCTCCAGTTCAATGATAGGTACGATAGAGAAGCAATCGTAGAGTTGTGCAACATCCATGTCGTCGGGGCCCAGGCCAGCCATCGAGTACGCTGCGTGTCCCGACTCGGTTGCGCCGAAGTGCACAAGGCTTTCGGCGCAAAGAATGTGTTCGTGCGTGTGGCATTCTCCAACGCCTAGCAAATAGACAGGCTTGTCGACCATGTCTTTTGCGCGGTCTGCGGCTGTAACGATAAACGCGCCGGCGGCATCTGATATCAGGCAGCAATCGAGTAGATTCAGCGGGTCTGCGATGGGTTTCGACTTCAGCACGTCATCGATACTAATCAATGACTTCATATGGGAGTTCGGGTGCAAAGAGGCATGCCGCCGTGTGGTAACAGGAATTTGAGCCAACTGTTCACGCGTCAAGCCATATTCGTGCATGTAGCGTTGCGTTATGAGCGCATAGCAGCCGGGTATCGACGGGCCGTAATGAAACTCAAAGTAAGGATGGCCTACAGCAGCGGCGAGGGCAGAGACCGCCATATCGCGATTCAGCCCGCTGGCGCGATTCTCGCCAGTGCAAATAAGTACGGTGGTGGCTTGGCCCGTTGCAATCGCGGCCGCAGCATGTGCCAGCATGATACCTGGGGAAGCCCCACCAGCTATTAAAGAAGAACAGTAACGCGGTTTTAGTCCGAGGTATTCGCAAAGCACTGTTCCCAGCATGAAATAGGGCTCGGTAAACGAGTAAGCGGTGAGCAATCCATCTATGTCTGTGGGCTGCAGCCCCGCATCGTCGAGTGCGCGTTTGGCGGCCTGAGCGTTGAGGCCCAGTCCCGTCATACTTGGAATCTTTCCGATATCCGACTCGCCTATGCCGATGATTGCTGTTTTATTCCGCAGATGTATAGTCATTGGCTATTCTTTCCGGCGATCGTTGATAAGCGCTGCGACCTTACTGATATCTCTGCGAGAAATCGCTCGGCGTTTAAGAGCGCTACGTGATTGGGATCGGGGATTGACCGGGCAAGCGCTATTTGGGCATGCATTCGTTGACTTTCTCGGTGGAGTAGCCCAGTAAGTTGCTTAACACTTCCTCGGTGTCCTCGCCCAAATCAGGAACGCGGGGCCGTGCTTCTACCATGGCGCCCGGCATGCGAAAGGGCGTGTTGGCTATCAGATACTCTCCGGACTTATCAGCTATTTTCGTAAGTGCGCCACGGGCCAGGAGATGTTCGTCTTCAAGTGTTTCCGCCACAGTTCGGTATCGCGAACATGGAACGTTGGCGGCCAGCAATATGGTTTCGCAATTCGAGGCAGAGCGGGTTAGAGTCCATGTTTCGACGCAATCCATCATCTCGTCCCAATTTGTATCGCGTACAGGTTCCTCTTTAAATCGAGGGTCCGTGATCCACTCTGGATGACCAATCGCTTGCATCATGTCGCGAAAAGTTCGATCACTGAAAGGTGCGATGCATACGAAGCCGTCCTTGGCACGCAAGGGGCGATTGATACGACGAGGAGGCGCCGGGAACTGCGCAATTTGCATCTCGAATATTGGCAGGTTGAGCATGCAATCCATCATGGCAACATCGATGAACTGGCCGCGTCCGGTACGTTGCCTTTGAAATAGGGCGGCTTGTATTGCAGCAAATGCGGAAATACCGGAAAAAACGTCCGCGATGTACAACCCAGTTCTTGGAGGCTGCTTGGCACGGTCTAACTCCATTTGAGTCAGGTCCACCCCGCTCGCAGCGTGAAGGATGTGCGCGTACGCGGGCAACATGGCTTTAGGGCCGCCCTGGCCATATCCGGAAATGGAGCAATAGATTAAATCCGGCCTGTGTTTCGAGAATGCCGAGTAGCCGACTCCGAGACGATCTGCTACTCCAGGTCGCCAGTTTTCGACGATGATGTCTGCCTTCATGCCAAGCGCAACCGCCGCTTCGCGTCCAGCGGTCGACTTAAGATCAAGAACGATACTTTTTTTTCCGCAGTTCACGTGACCGAAAATGCTGCTGCGTCCATCGCGAATAGGAGGGCGATGGCGGTTATGGTCTCCGTCCCGAGCTTCGATCTTGATCACCTCTGCACCCAAATCGGCTAAAAGACGAGCGCAGTAGGGTCCTGCCAGTACATCGGTGAAATCTACTACGCGGATGTCATCTAACGGTCCGGGAGGCGTTGTTGCTGTCATCTGATTGTTGTCCTCAGAAGTGATCCGTTGCTGCAATGGGGGTGGTTTTATCGCTGGAAGTGAGAAATGGCCACAACGCTGCGCCGCCCAAGCGGGCTATATTGGAGCCGATCCACGCGGCCCAGTCATGTTCGGAGCCAAACTCATCTCTCCACGACCATAAGCGCCGTGTGCTCCGGTGAAGCGGATGTTCGTGCGTGAAACCCATTGCGCCATGAACCTGGTGCGCAATGCTGACTGCGATTCCTGCGGCCTCGCTGACTCGGGCTTTGGCGGCGGCGATTTCGAAATGTGCCAGTCCGTTATGGGAAGCTTCTAGCGCTGCGCCATACGCTGCGCTCGAGGCTGCCACTTGAGACGCCAGGACTGCAATCTGTTGCTGTACCGCCTGAAATTTCGCGATGGGCCGGCCAAACTGCTCACGTTGCAGCGCGTATTCCACAGTCATGCCGAGGATTCTGGAAAGTGCCCCTGTCATTGCGGCCACGCGAAACAGCGCGCCACAGAATTGCAAGTCCTCAGGATTCATATTGCTGCCGCCAACCGAGACTTCCTCTGCGGAAAGGCGGTAATCATCGAAATGCAAGTCATCCCTCGGTTCGTGGGCGAAGTTGGATGCCGACTTGCTCACGGTTGGCGACTTCACAATTGCGGTGGCCCATTTTTCGCCCACTTGAGCCGATACGGCGACCGCCGTTGCGTGCCGGCCCCATGGGACGCGGTGCAGGGTTCCCGATATTGCCCAGGCGTTGCCTTTTTTTGTCAGTGATAGATGATCTCCCGCCAAAACGGGGCCGACCGTCAGCACGCCAGACCGCGCGCCCAATCCTGCTGCAGCGAGAACAAGTTCGGCCAGCATTGTTTCTGCGAGCGGGGCGGGCAGGCCATATGCGCCCGCTTCATGGATTACCGCCAGAGCATCTCCCAGGTCGGCGCCTGCACCCCCGCGGGCCGCAGTTACAGTGGCGTCTGTGAGCCCGGACTCCTGAAGGGCAGCCCATAGATCGGGTTGCCAAATCTCTTTTTCGGCTTCCGCGCACGCACGCGGGGAACAAAGTTTGGAAAACAGCTTATTTGCGGTGTCTACAAGGACACTTCTCATGTCGCTCATGTCGTTACCTTAATCCCAGTCCTCTTGCGATGTTGTTTCGCAAGATCTCTCGCGTACCGCCTTTAATGCTGAGCGCGGGCGAGTAGAGCAGGTTGTAATGCAACGACGCGTTAAACAGATCGTCAGCGGGCAACCCGGCGCGCCCTTCTTCGCTTATAACGATACGCGCCAGGTTCGGCGTATCCTGGTCATAAAGCGTGCCAAGGTCTTTGACGATAGAAGCTTCCACCGACGGATTTTGTCCGCGCTCTAACATGCCGGCGATTGATATTGACATGTTTCGGAGCGTCCATAGATGCGAAATTGCGCGCCCTAGCGCTTCGCATTGGCGTCTATTGGGGTGTGGACCGGCTTTATCGATAGTGCGTAAAAGCAGAGCGTGAGAGGCAAGCCAGCGCTCAGGCCCGCTACGCTCATGCGCAAGCTCTGTGCCGATCTGTTGCCATGCGCTCCCCACCTCGCCGATCACCATGTTGTCGGGAACATAAACGTTTTCGAAAACCACTTCGTTCATGTCGTGTTTTCCAAGCATATTCAGGATGGGGTTTACGCTCACCCCTTTCCAACTCATATCTATGATGAACCGGCTCACACCTGCATGGCGATTCTCGGACTTCGAGTCCGTGCGCACAAAGGCGGTCATGTACTGAGCCTCATGCGCATTGCTTGTCCATATCTTGGTTCCGTTTACCGTCCAGCCGCCATTAGCTTTGGTGGCTTTGGTGCGTATTGAAGCAAGATCGGAGCCTGAATCAGGTTCGGATAATCCGATGGCGATATTGCAGCGGCCTGCAGCTATCTCCGGAAGAAAACGCAGTCGCTGCTCCTCCGTTCCAACAGCAAGAATAAGGGGGCCGGTTTGACGATCCGCCGTCCAATGCGTGCGGATGGGCGCGCCGGCGGCGAGAAGCTCTTCGGTAACAATGTAGCGTTCCATGGCGCTACGCTCATGACCGCCATAGCGCTTTGGCCACGTCATTCCTATCCAGCCTCGCATGCCCAGTTTCCGACTGAATGCGGGATCATTTCTTGCCCAGCCCGCCGGACTCGGAACGTAAGCGCCGGCAGCGAGCTGCTCTTTGAGAAACTCACGCACTTCCTGCCTGAGCTTGGCGGCATTTGCGGGGAACTGCGCAGGTTCGAAACGGAAAATAGGGGCAGCCATGTCACGTTCCAGGGGCAGTAAATAGTAAGCGCAATAATGTCTGAATGTGGCTGCGGGATCGGCAGCCGCTTGATTTATTTCTCTTTTGCTTTTCGTCTGCGCTCGCGAAATTGCTCCACGCGCGCCTGGTGTTCTGGCGTGCCTCGTAATACGGCCATGTGCGAAGAAACCATATCCAGGTGGGAATATAGCGTCTGCGTTTGAGCCTGATATGCCGTGCGACGGTAGAACTGCACCGCTTCTTGGGGTTGTGCCGCTATTTCAGCCGCGAGTGCGCGCGCCGCAGCTGGCAGCTCGGCGTCGGGCACAACCCTGTTGACGAGGCCGACTCGGTCTGCTTCTTTAGCATCGACCGTCCGTCCAGTCCACAGCATCTCAAGAGCGCGTGGCATACCCACTATTCTCGGCAGGTAGTATGCTCCGCCGTCACCCGCAATTAGATTTAGTTTGACGTAGCTCCAGGCAAAGGTCGCCGACTCTGCCGCGATTCGGATATCACACATCAGCGCCATGTCGCACCCAGCGCCACGTGCCATGCCATTCACAGCCGCGATAACCGGCTTGTCCATGCGCTCCACCGCCAGCGCGATCTTGTGAACGTGCTTCCAAAGAAAGTTTTTGCGGGTCATTGCATCAAGTTTTCCGCGTTCTCCCATCTCTTCGACGTCGCCACCGGCACAGAATCCGCGCCCGCTCCCAGTTACCAGCAGCACTTTGACTTCCGGATTTTCAGCGGCTTCTTCAAGGAATTCCGCCCATTCCTTGATCATCCCGTGAGTAAACGCATTCAGTTTTTCGGGCCGATTGAGCGTAATCGTGGCAATGCCATCTCTTGCTATGTCAAAGACGATTTCTGATTGCTTGTCCATGCGGGATTCCTTCCATTGCCAAATGTGCGAGGTTTGAGATTTGCGAATCCCGGGCGCTTTCCGGGAATACATCTTCGAAGCTTGTTATGTGCTGAATCGATAAAGTCTGCAAGGGGCGCCGGCTCAATCCAGCTTGAGATCGGATTCCTTAATGATTTTGGTCCAGCGTTCCAGTTCAACCCTGATGTAGGCGGCATATTCTTCGGGAGAAGAGCCGACCACTTCGGCGCCGTCAAACACGGGGCTAGTCCTGAGGTCTGCCTCGTTAAGCGCCTTGACAATTTCCATATTGAGCCTCTTTACGATGGCGGGCGGGGTCTTGGCCAGAGCAAGCACTCCGAGCCAGCCGCCGACTTCCAGTGTCGGTGCAACCGTCTCGCTCGCAGTGGGCACATCCGGCAGGACCGGCATCCGCTTCAGGCCTAGGATCGCGAGGGGTTTTAGACGCTTGTCCTTGAGAAACGGCAGCGCCGAGCCTGTCGTGGGCGTCGAGTAATTGATTTGCCCGCCGATAAGGTCCGTGAGCGCGGGAGCCGTGCCCTTGTACGGAATGTGAATTGCCTTGATGCCAACCGCTTTCTGGAACAGCAGGTTTCCAAGGTGGGTGATGTTACCGGCACCGGCTGAGCCGTAGGACAATTTATCCGGGTTTGCTTTCGCGTAGGCGACAAGTTCCGTTACGTTGCTGGCCGGAACCGTCGTGTTGGCGACAAGCAACAGCGGCGATTTTGACACCATCGAAACGGGTGCGAAATCGCGGAGCGGGTGGTAGGAACGCTTTGAGGAAAGGGCGTAGTTCTGCACCAAACCGCCCGTATTGAAAATCAGTGTGTAACCATCGGCCGGCGCCTTGACTCCGATGTCATAGGCGATATTGCCCCCTGCTCCCGGTCTGTTATCGACTATCACGGGAGTCCCCATCTGTTCTGCGAGCTTTTGGGCGAGAGCGCGTGCAATAAAGTCGGTTGCCGCCGCAGGGGTAAAACCGACGATCAGCCGGATCGGCTTGCTTGGATAGTTATCCGATGTTGCGGCGGACGTTGTCCGACCAGCGAGGCTGAAGGTAAGCGCGATAGCGGTACATGTTGCAATATATGCCTTCATATATTTTCTCCTATGGAAATTGTTCGACGCGAATTACTGAACACCCATTTGCTTGGCGATCACGTTCCTCATGATCTCGCTGGTTCCGCCTCCTATTGGGGCAATTCTGGAATCTCGGAAAAGGCGCTGCATGTCACCTTGAACAAAACCTGCTGCGGCGAATATGGACATACCAAGATCGGCAACCTTGCAAAGATTCTCGCAACCGATAGTTTTAGCCATCGCCGTTTCGAGAATGGCGTTCCTCCCGGCGTCCAGCATTGCTGACGTTCTATGGCAATGCAGTCGAGTGGTTTCGGTAAGCATTTTCATTTCCGCGAGCTTGTGAGCAATTGCTTGAAATTCGGTAATGCGCTTGCCGAACGCGTAGCGCTCAAGTGCGTATGCTTTGGTAATATCGAGAATGTTCATGCATTGTCCGGCAGCGGATGCCGATAGCAGAATTCGCTCGAAATTCAATCCATGCATTAATATCTTCCAGCCACCATTCTCTTCGCCTAGCAGGTAATGTGCAGGCGTTAGCACGTCTTCTAGAAATACTTCGTTTATCAACGTTGTCCGGCCTCCCAAAGAGTCCATAGGACGGATAGTCACGCCTTTAGCGCGAGTATCGACAATAAAAAGGCTTAACCCCTTCGCTCCTTTATCGGGTGACGTTTTAGCACTGACTATTAAATAGTCCGCTACATGGGCGGCGGTGCTGTAGACCTTCTGTCCTGTAATGATGTAACCATCATCTGTTTTTCGTGCGCGCGTGCGGATGCCCGCCGCGTCGGAACCACTAGATGGTTCGGTGTAACTGATCGCCATGCGAATATCGCCTCTGACAACCCGCGGCAATAATTCTGCCTTGACCGCTTCGTTCGCGCTATTTTGAATGGTCATTCCGCCGTAAACGACGGTAGCAATCAATGCAGTTGACAGACCTTTGTGCCGGTATGATAGTGCTTCAACCAGGACTGCCATATCTCGATATCCCGCACCTGAACCGCCATATTTTTCATCGATCGGAAGCCCGTACCAACCCGCATCTGCCAGCGCCTTGGTGGCCGCAAATGGAAAGGAAGAAGTTTCTTCATCTTTGCGCATTTTCTCTGGCGGATATACCCTGTCGACCAGCTTCAAGACGCTGTCGCGGATCATTACTTGTTGATCCGTGAATCCAAATGTGTCATAGGTCATAAAGATCTCTGTAAGGCTAAAGGGCGGCAAGAATATGATGCACGAATTCAGTGCAGTCCAAGAGAAAGTTGATAACTGAAGGAATTTCTAACTTAATTACTCAAACATGCCGGCTTCATGTCATCCGCGGGCACCGTTGAGTAATATTGTGTAGGGCGTCGAGATACTCCCGTTCCAATCTATTCACCAAACTGTTGGTGGGCGGAATGTCGTCGATATTGCCGACGCCTTGACCCGCGCCCCATATCTGCTTCCATGCCTTTGGTCCGTCAGCCCGGCGACTATACCGTTTCGGCGTCTCGGTCACCGGAAGGTTGTCTGGGTCCAGGCCCGCTTCGCGGATACTATTCGCCAAGTAATTGCCGTGAACACCAGAAAACAATGGTGTATACACGATATCTGCTGCAGTAGATTCGAGGATCATCTGCTTGTATCCATCAGATGCGATCGATTCCTGCGTTGCGATAAAACGTGTGCCGATATACGCGAGGTCGCAACCCATCGCCTGCGCGGCAAGCACACCCGAACCATTGGTTATCGCGCCGGAAAGCACTAATGGCCCATTAAAAAATTGTCGTAATTCGTTAACTAAAGCAAACGGGCTCATGTTACCGGTATGCCCCCCCGCGCCGGTGCAGACGAGAATTAGGCCATCTACGTTTGCTTCAAGTGCTTTGCGCGCATGACGCACCTTTATAACGTCGTGCAATACGATTCCGCCATATGCATGCACGCGATCGACGATTTGTGTAGGTGCGCTCAGCGAGGTTATGATGATTGGGACTTTATGTCGTACGCAAATCTCCAAATCTTCCTCGAGGCGGGTGTTTGCGGCGTTAACAATCAGGTTCACCGCAAAAGGCCCCGTCCTTGCGTTTGGATTGTCCAAGCGATACCGGGCAAGCTCGTCTTCAATCTGAAAAAGCCACTGGTCGAGTTTCTCTTGCGGCCGCGCGTTTAGCGCGGGGAATGCCCCGATTATTCCCGCTTTGCACTGCGCAATAACCAGCTCCGGACCGGATACCAGGAACATTGGGGCGCCGATTACGGGAATCGTGAGACCAGTTAGTTGTAAGGGAAGCAATGTTGCGCTCGTATGTAAGTTGCAATCAGGCGCGCAGGGCCGCTTGTTGCCAACATTATTCGTTACCCCTGATTTCTATTGCTTCTACCTAGAATTCTTGATATTCTAACTGACGTTAGAAAATAAATAAACAAGAACGTAAACGAAACTCTAGCCGCGGCAGTCCACATTATGATGGATGAGATTGTTAGCTCTACAGATAGCTCGCCATCGGCAGGAACCGACAATGGCTCTTCGAGTCTTGGGGAGATGAGGGAACGTCTTGCGCTGTTGCGCGACAGCGTGAAGCGGTTTGCCGCGTGCGAGGTGCATGTCAAGCGCGGCCGGGCGCTGCGGGGCAGCCGGCCCGGTTACGATCCTGATGTTTGGCGAGAAATGGCGGAGCTAGGATGGCTTGGCACGATGATCCCGGAGCGGCTGGGGGGCAGCGGTCTGGGCTGCGCGGAGATGGCCGTAATAGGCGAGGGCCTGGGTTACGCGCTGCTGCCCGAGCCGGTGACGGCCGCCGTAGTGTTTGCGGGCGGAGCGCTGCTCTACGGCGAGAATGAGGCGCTCAAGTCCGAGTTGCTGCCCGCGTTGGCCGAGGGCCGGCTGGTTCCCGCGCTCGCCTGGCGCGAGAATGTTCATCATGGCGAGTTGCTGGCGGTCGATACCCGCGCCGAGAAGACCCCGCGGGGCGTGCGGATTTCGGGTAGCAAGCGGCTGGTTGTCGGCGGCGCATCGGCGGACGGTTTTGCAGTCTCGGCGCAAAGCCCCGATGGTTTCGCCCTCTACTGGATACCCGCCGCCGTCGCCGCGCCAGGACTTTCGTTTCGCGAACTGCCCGATGGCAGGCCGACCGCCGATCTCGCCCTGGACGGGGTCGAGGTTCCACATGACCACCGCATCGCCGGCCCCGGTGTGGCGGCGGCAGCGCTCACGCGGGCATTCGACGAAGCGCTTATCATCACGTCCGCCGAGCTTCTGGGAGTCTGCACCAGGGTGCTGGAGATTACGCTGGATTACCTGCGCACGCGGGTACAGTTCGGCAAGCCCATCGGCAGCTTTCAGGCTCTTCAGCACCGCGCGGTGGATCTGTACATCCAGCAGAGAATCTGCCGCCACGCGCTGGACGACGTTGTCTCGCGCCTGCAAGACCCGGAGCTGCAATCGGATGCGAGGAGCGCGCTCGCGAGCCGCATCAAGGCGCGCTGCGCGGATGCCAGTCTGCGTATCACGCGCGATGCCGTTCAAATGCATGGTGCGATGGGTTACTCCGACGAATGCGACGTTGGCCTTTACCTGAAAAGGGCAATCACGCTCTCGATGTGGCTAGGGGGCGCCGACGTGCACCGTCGGCGCTATGCGAGGCTGGCGTTGAGGGAGTTGGCAGACTGAAGCCATTGTCGACGGCAATTTGAGAAGCAACGGGGCAGAAGCATGCATGACTGGAATAGCATGAACGATGATGACTTCCGGATGGAAGTGCGTCGATTTATCGAGAAAAACTATCCATCCCATCTGCGGTTTCTATCGCGGCGCCCGCGCTGGCACGAGATCAAACCTTGGATCATGCGGCTGGTCGAGAAAGGCTGGAGCGCCCCACACTGGCCTACGGAATATGGCGGCATGGGGCTTTCCCCGGGCAAGCTGCTTGTTTTCATGGACGAGCAGGAACGTTGGGGCGTCGCGCGCCAGTTCCTCGGCGAGCACGGCACAACTCAGGTGGGTCCCATGCTGATTCGTTATGGCACGGAGGAACAACGGCAGACCTTGCTTCCGAAGATGCGGACCTATGAGACCATCTGGTGCCAGGGCTATTCCGAGCCGAATGCGGGCTCGGATCTGGCGAGCCTCACAACCGAGGCGCTGATCGAAGGAGACGACTTCGTCATCAACGGGCGCAAGATCTGGACCTCCGGCGCCATGGACGCCACGCATATGTATCTCCTGGTCCGCACCGACAAGAAAGTAAAAAAACAGCAGGGCATCACCTTCCTGCTGGTCGATATGGCGACGCCCGGCATCACGGTTCGCGGGATCAAAAATATTGCTGGCTCGACCGAGTTTTGCGAGGTAACCCTCGATAACGTCCGCACACCGCGCCGCAACATGGTCGGCGAGTTGAATCAGGGATGGTCCGTTGCAAAGAGTTTGCTGGGTTTTGAACGCATCAACAGCGGCAACCCCAGACGGGCCGCATTCGCGTTCAGTCGGCTGGAAGCGCTGGCCCGGGAACGAGGGTTGTTCAAAGATGCGGGCTTTGTCGAGCGCTATACGCAGTTGCATCTCGACATGGCCGACCTCAAGGCGGTTTATCTGTATTTTGCCGACCTGATGACAAGGGGCGAAACGCTTGGCGCCGATTTGTCCCTTCTCAAGATTCTCTCGAGCGAGACGAACCAGCGCATAACCGAGTTCACGCTGGAGGCCTCGGGCGAGTTGGGGTTGACAATCAGCGCGGGCACGGACAATGAAGGGGTCGATGCTCTCACGCCCTTCCTCGTGGCGCGCAATGTAACAATCGGAGCAGGGACGACTGAAATCCAACGGAACATAATCGCCAAGCAGGTTTTGAACCTGCCGTCTTGAACTTACATTTTCCGCGCCCCCGGCACGGGGGCGATTTCGGAGCGATGCGACATTTCAACAGCCCATGTCAAAGGCTAGGCCATGACCGACGAAGTCCTCTACGAAACTCGCGACCAGATCTTCATTATTACCATCAACCGTCCCGAGCGACGTAACGCCATCAGCATGGCCGTGCGCGAGCACCTGCGCGACGCATTTCCTCGGTTCGAGTCTGACCCGGCTTTGCGGGTGGCGATTCTCACGGGTGCCGGAGATCAGGCCTTCTGTTCCGGCATGGATCTTAAAGAAGCAGCGGAACTCAAGCTGCAAGGCACCCCGTACCTGCCCACGCTTGGGGAAAATCTCAAGGTAACCAAGCCGGTTATCGCGGCGGTCAATGGCCACGCCTACGGCGGAGGCTGGCGACTGGCGCAAATGTGTGATTTGTGCATTGCCGCCGACACCGCGAGTTTCGGTATTCCCGAAGCAAAGTTCGGCCGAGGATTTGCCTGGGCAGTTCCGCTTCTGCAGATGATTCCACGGCGCGTGGCGCTCGAATTGCTGATGACGGCGCGCCCTATATCGGCGCAACGCGCCTATGAGATAGGTTTTGTGAATCAGGTAGTGCCATCGAAAGAGTTGATGGCAAAAGCGATCGAACTCGCTTTGGAAATCGCTGCCAACGCACCCCTGACTGTCTGCGCGGCCAAGGAAATGGCATACCTGGCGGCAGAGATGGGGCGTAGCGCCGCGCTCAAGTATGCGCACCAGATGTTCGACGAAAAGGTATATGGAAGCGAGGACGCAATTGAGGGCCCGCGCGCGTTCAAGGAAAAGCGCAAACCCAGTTGGAAAGGACGCTGGTAGCCATGACTCCCGCCAGACGCGGCCTGTACAGCGCGGCCGATCTCGAGCGTCTCATTCATCCGGGCAGCATCGCCATCATTGGCGCGTCCGCAACCCCCGAATCGTTCGGCTACCGCAGTATTGCAAACACGGGCTTCGGCTACGCCGGCCGGGTCTACCCGATCAACCCCAAGCACGAAAACATCTTGGGGCGCAAATGCTACCCGGGCATCGAAGATTTGCCTGAAGTGCCGGATTGCGTCGTGCTGAGCGTGCCCCGCCGGCAGGTCGTTGCGCTCGTGGAGCGTTGCGCGGCGCTCGGTGTGGGCGGCGCTGTGATCTACGCCTCGGACTTCGCGGAAACCGGCAACCCTGCCGCCGTCTCCGCGCAGGAACGGCTTGCGGCCATCGCCCGCGAGTCCGGCATGCGCATCGTTGGCCCCAACTGCCTTGGCATCATCAATTTCGTGGACCGCGTGGGCATAAGCTTTCAGCCGGGACTGGACACGTTGCCGATGATCGTAGGCCCCATCGGGCTGGTGGTGCAGAGCGGAGCCCTCGGTTTCATCCTGGCGCAAAGTATGGAACGGGGAATTGGCTTCAGCTACAACCTTGCCCCGGGGAATTCGTGCGATGTCGACACCTGCGATTTCATAAACTTTCTGATCGACGATGAGACGACGAAGGCGATCGCCTGCGTGTTGGAAGGGGTGAGCGACGGCGGGCGTCTGATCGAAGTGGCCCGCCGCGCGCTCGCTGCCGGCAAGCCGCTCGTCGTCTACAAGATGGGCCACACCGACCTCGCGCGGCGCGCGGCCCTTTCGCACACGGGCACCCTAGCCGGCTCCGCCGCAGCCTATCGCGCCGCGTTCGAGCGCACCGGGGCGATCGTGGTGGACAGTTTCGAGGCGGTGCTCGAAACGGTGGCGTTTTTCTCCAGAGCGGGCAAACCGTCAGGCGACGGCGTGGGAGTGATGTCGGGTTCGGGGGGGGCTGCGATCATGGCGGCGGACAAAGCCGCGGAGGCCGGCGTAGCCATGCCGGCCTTGGCGCCCGAAACCTGCGCGAAGTTGCGGGAGATGATTCCGGATTTCGGTTCGGTCGCCAACCCTTGCGACATCACCACGGCCTCTTTCCGCGACAAGACGATGCGGGTCCGCTGCTTCAAGGTGTTCGCCGAGGATCCCTCGTTTGCGGCAGTGATTATGCCGTTGACGGTCGCGTTCGCGCCCGCGACGGTCGAGCTTGCGCACGCCGTGTGCGAGCTTGCCGCGAGACTCCCGAAGCCCGTGTGTGTCGTATGGCTCAACGAGTGGTACCAGGGCCCGGGGAGCGAAGTCTACGACCGCAGCCGCAGCATTTCCATCTTCCGCTCGATGCAGCGTTGCCTGCAGACGCTCAAGGCATGGATCGACTATTACGAACGGCGCGAGCACCTGCTCAGCCCGCCCGCGCCGCGCCTTGCCGACGAAACGTGCGTACAAACCGTGCGCGGCATTCTCGCAACCCGGCGGGCAGACCGAACGCTTGGCGAGCAGCTTTCGAAAAGCATCCTTGGGGCCTACGGCGTGCGGGTGTCCCGCGAAATGCTGGCGCAGAATGCCGAGGAGGCGGTGCGCGCAGCCCGCGAACTCGGCTACCCGGTCGTGCTTAAGGCCGATTCCGCGGATATCCCGCACAAGACCGAGGCTGGCGGAGTGCGGCTTGACCTGCGCAACGACGCAGAAGTGCGCGCCGCCTTCTCGGAGCTTACCGAGGCGGTTCACGCCCTTGCGTCGCGCCCGCGCCTCAATGGCATCCTCGTCCAGGAAATGATCACAGGCGGGGTCGAGATCATGGTCGGCGCGCGGCGCGATTCCCAGTTCGGGCCGCTCATCGTGTGCGGGCTGGGTGGTATCTTCGTCGAGCTGCTGCACGATGTGGCCGTGAGCCTTGCGCCGGTCGATAAAGGACAAGCGCTAGCCATGCTGAAATCGCTCAAAGGCTACCCGCTGTTGAGCGGATTCCGCGGCGGTAAAGCGGTGCATCTCGACAAGCTCGCCGGGATCATCTGCCGCGTCTCGGAACTCGCGCACGATCTGCGCGATGAAATGTCCGAGATAGACGTTAACCCGGTGATCGCCCGCGGCGCCGATGTCGTCGCGGTTGACGCCCTCATCGTACGTTGATATCAGTGAGAACACAAAATGGAGGAGTTATGAACATGGTTCGCTCGATGGTGTTGGTGAACGCTGCGCTGGCAGTGGTACTATGGTGTTTGGTCCCTTCGGCGACAGCGCAGTCGGGGTATCCCGAAAAGCCGATCAGGCTGGTGGTTCCGTACTTGCCGGGCGCTTCGTCCGACATCCTGGGGCGGCTGATGGCGCAGGCTTTGAGTAAACAGTTGGACACGCCGGTGGTGGTGGACAACAAGCCCGGCGCCAACAGCAAGATCGGCACCGAGTTTGTCGCCAAGTCCGCTAACGACGGCTACACGCTGCTGTTCAACACTTCGTCCCTGATTCTCAACCCCGCGCTTTATGCCAAGCCCGGCTACGATCCGGTCCGTGACTTTTCACCGGTCGTTTTGGTTGCCACCTACGCGCTCATTTACATCGTTCCCCCTACGCTGCCCGTGGCTAACGTTCAGGAGTTTGTCGCGTACGGCAGACAGAACCCCGGGAAACTCTCCTATGGCTCGGCCGGCATTGGCAACGGCACGCATCTGGGCGCGCAGTTGTTCCTGGACGCCAACGGCATCAAAGCGGTGCATGTGCCGTACAAGGGAGGCTCCGCGGCGGTCATTGATTTGATCGGGGGTAACCTGCAGTTCTACGCCGGCAGCGGATCCGCCGTGCTGCCCTTCATCAGGGACAAACGCGTAAGGCCGCTCGCCGTGGCCGCGCTCAAGCGGTTGCCGGCGCTGCCGGATGTGCCCACCGTAAATGAAACCGTCACCCCTAATTTCGAAGCCGGCCTGTGGCAGGGCATCGTCGCGCCGGCCGGAACCCCGCCCGCGATCGTGAGAAGACTGAACAGCGAGAGCGTGAAGTTCTTGAAGGAGCCCGGCACGCTCGCCAGGTTAGGCAACGAAGGTGCGGTAGCCATGGGGTTGACTCCCGAGGAATACGGCGCGTACATCAAGAGCGAGATGCAGCGCTGGGGCAAGGTTATTCGCGATGCCGGCATCAAGCCCGAGTGACGGAGCTGGCGGGACCAAGTGCGGCAAACTCCCGGACAGCATCGCTGCTCCAGGCTTCCATTTGAGCCCGGGACGTTATCAACGAAGGTATATCCATAAAGGCGGTTTATGGCAGGTCCATTGAAGGGTGTTCGAATCCTGGATCTCACCTCGGTGGTGATGGGGCCCTATGCAATGCAAATTCTCGGAGACATGGGCGCCGATATCATCAAGGTCGAGAGTCCGCAGGGTGACATCATGCGGCACATGGGGCGAGGACGCTCGCCTGCGATGGGGCCAATTCATCTTGCCGTGAACCGCAATAAACGAAGCCTGGTGCTTGACCTTAAGCAGGAATCAGCAAAAG
>Ga0082335_1003492_pt1 | contig 25759 bp, 23 predicted proteins | sample Subgrocontami58m_FD_72375 | JGI IMG/M metagenome (GOLD analysis project Ga0082335, IMG submission 72375) | Subsurface groundwater microbial communities from S. Glens Falls, New York, USA - GMW37 contaminated, 5.8 m (SPADES assembly) (version 2) ...
TGTTGTTTGCGTGGCTGACGTTGTTGCCACTCAACACGCCCTTGCCCGTGATCTCACAGCGGCGAGACATTATACTCCATTCCTCGGTCTGGTCGGAAGTCGCGGGTTATGACGAGTGGGGACGCCGGCGTCAAGGATGAGTCTGGGCAGATGCATTTGGGCCAATCGCCGGAAGAGCGCAAAGAACCGCCTCGATCCGCCCGCTCAGGCGTGCCCTGATCCGCCCCGCAGCTCACCCGAACGCACACTGGCGATCGCATTTTGCAGGATGCGGACGATTGCCTCATCGTCCAGCCCGCGGGCCAGCAGGGCCATGGATCCGCCCAACAGCGCCGAGGCGATTGCCAGGGAGCTGATATTCTGCCCTGTCATATACTCGATCGCCTTGTCGACCACGGCACCGGCGTGGCTGAGCTCAGAGGGCGGTGGGTCGTCGGGTCCTGCCTGCATTGTTTGGGTCTTTCCTGATCGGGATCGTGGGTTCAACCGGCCTCGGCTGGTTCGGCGTCCTGTTCGGCGGCCTGCATGGCCCACATGCTGGCATAGAGCCCGCCGCTGGCAAGCAGGCTGGCATGGCTGCCGCGTTCGGCGACCGCGCCGTCCCGCAGCACCACGATTTCATCGGCATCGACGACGGTGGACAGCCGATGCGCGATCACCAGGGTGGTGCGATGGCTGGCCACCGCCCGCAATGCGGTTTGGATATCCTGCTCCGTCCGTGTGTCCAGGGCACTGGTGGCCTCGTCCAGGATCAGAATGCGGGGATCTTTCAGAATGGTCCGGGCAATGGCCACGCGCTGTTTCTCGCCGCCCGACAATTTCAGGCCACGCTCACCGACGCGGGTGTCGTACCCGTCCGGCAGCGCGAGGACGAAATCATGGACCTGGGCCTGCTTCGCCGCCTGTTCGATTTCCTCCTGAGAGGCGCCGGGCCGCCCGTAGCCGATATTGTAGCGGATCGTGTCGTTGAACAGCACGGTGTCTTGCGGCACCACGCCGATGGCGGCCCGCACGCTGTCCTGCGCGACGTCGCGCACGTCCTGCCCGTCGATCAGCACGCGCCCGCCGGTAACGTCGTAGAAGCGGAACAGCAGGCGGCTGATGGTGGATTTGCCGGCCCCGGTGGGGCCCACGATGGCCAGCCGCTGTCCGGCCGGGATGACGAAATCGACGCCCTTCAGAATTTCGCGGTCGGGTCGGTAGCCGAAACGCACCTTCTCGAAGCGGACCTCGCCCGCCGGGCCATCGCCCAGATGCGCCGTCAGTGCCACGGCACCTGGCTTGTCGCGGACTTCCTGTTCCACGCGCAGCAGGGCGAACATCTGCTCCATGTCCACCAGGCCCTGCTTGATGGTCATGTAGACCATGCCTAGGAAGTTCAGCGGCTGGTAGAGCTGGATCAGGTAGGTGTTCACCAGCACGAATTTTCCGACTGTCATCGTGCCGCCGGACATCTCGCTGGCGGCCATCAGCATGATCGCGGTCAGGCCGATCGCGATGATCGCCGCCTGCCCGAGGTTCAGCATGTTCAAAGAGACCTGAACCCGCACCGCAGCGCGTTCATAGCGGGCCAGTGCCCGGTCGTAGCGTTCCGCCTCGTGGCCTTCATTGTTGAAATATTTGACGGTCTCGTAATTCAGCAGGCTATCCAGCGCCTTGGTCGAGGCATCATTGTCGGTGTCGTTCATGGTGCGGCGGTAGCGACCGCGCGCGCCGGCCAGCAATGTGGTGAAGGCGACATAGCCCAGCACCGCGACAAAGGTTACCGCCGCATAGCGCCAGTCGAACATGTACCAGATGATCCCGGTGACCAGGATCAACTCCAACGCGGTCGGCACCACGTTGAACACTGCCAGTCGCAGCACGGACTGCATGCCCTGCGTGCCGCGATCGATGATCCGCGACATGCCGCCGGTCTGCCGGTCCATGTGGAAACGCAGGCTGACGTCATGCAGATGGCGGAAGGTTCGCAAGGCCAGCAAGCGGACCGCGCGCTGCTGGACCGAGGCGAACAGTGCGTCGCGGATTTCCCCGAATCCAGCCCCGCCGACTCGTGCCAACCCATACGCGATGATCAGCGCCACCGGCACCGCCGCAATGGCCATGGCTCCCCCGGCTGTCCCCTCGGCAGGGACCAGAGCATCAACGGTTCGGCCGTATAGAATGGGCACATAGACCGTTGCCAGCTTGGCCAGCAGCATGAACAGGATCGCGATGACCACACGCACCCGGGCACCCGGGTTGCCGACCGGCCACAGATACGGCAGCAGCGACAGGACCGTCTGCATGTTGGAGCGCTGAACGTGCAGTGACGGCGGCGGCGGGGCCGCCTTGTCAGGCTGGTATCGTCTCATGTCCCGCATGTGGCATGATGACCGGAGATTTGAAAGGCGGAGCAGGTGGCGAACGAGACGCGTGTGCGAGGTTTCCATCGTCATATTGCGGCCTGCACCAACGCGGTCCTGCCGGGTGAGCGGCTGTCGTTCCATGTCGGAACGGGGCATGTGGGTTGGGTAAGCCGCGATCTGGCGGAGGCTCTGGCCGGGTTTCCGGTGATAACCATGACCGCGAGTCGCGTCACCTTGACCGATGGTACGGCATTGGCTGCCATCGCGCGCGATCTGTCGGGACAGGGTTTTTTTAACTGGCGGCGGGAGGCTTTCGACGTGCGCGCCGCCGCGGACGGTCCCGTACTGGCGCTGCTGGACCGGGGCGCCATCCCGGCATTCGGCGTGCAGGCGACCGGCGTCCATCTCAATGGCTTGGTGGAGTGTCCAGACGGCCCACATCTATGGATTGCGCGCCGAGCACGGGACAAACTGCTGGACCCGGGCAAACTGGACCATGTAGTCGCCGGCGGCGTCCCGGCCGGTCTGTCGCCGGCTGACACCTTGGTCAAGGAAGCGGCGGAGGAGGCCGCCATTCCGCCGGACCTCGCCGTACGGGCCACTCATGTCGGGGACATCGCCTATGCGATGGAACGGCCGGAGGGGCTGCGTCGCGACCGCTTGCTCTGCTACGACCTGACGCTACCCACGGATTTCGTCCCGCACCCGGCCGATGGTGAGGTTGAAGCCTTCGAACTCTGGCCGATCCGACGGGTTTGGGAGGCGGTGCGGGATACTGATGACTTCAAGTTCAACGTTAATCTGGTGTTGATCGACCTGTTCATCCGGCGTGGGTTGATCGATGGGACGGAGGCGGCGTCGCTGCGGCACGCCTTCCTGGACGGTGCGGCACTTGCCGACGGGCCGGGCGCGTAAGACCGGCCTATATCCCGACACGCTGATCGACGTCGGCGCCCTGCGTCCGGCCAAAGGCCCTCGGACGCGAAGCGTTCCGGCCTGACCCGGGACACTTGCGTATTCTAGGGCACCGACCCGCGCAAACAATTGCCGGGTATCCAGGCCGCAACCGACCGGGTCAGGGTCGGCTGGGCGGTCAATTCTCCGGTGGTGCGGCGGCGATGGGGATTTCCCTGGCCTCCGGCTGTTCGCCCACGCCTGGGGCGCGGTTGTCGTCGCCGTCTGGGTCCCCGCTATTTCCGCCGCCTGGGTCATCGCCGCCCTGGTAGGAGCGCCGTTGACCGCCGCCTTGCTGACCCTGGCCGCTTTGTTGACCGCCTTGCGGCTGGCTCTGCTGTGCCGCCTGGTTCATGGCATTGAGAATACGGAAATAGTGCTCCGCATGCTGGAAGTAGCCTTCCGCCATTACCCGGTCGCCGCTGCTGGTCGCATCGCGGCCGAGTTGCAGATACTTTTCAAACAGTTGCTGGGCAGTCCCGCGGACGCGCATGTCTGGACCACTGCTGTCGAAGACATGATTGCGGTTCAGGGGAACATTGCCGCTGGCATGATGGCGGACCGGTCCGCCTCCACCGCCGCCACCCCCGCCTCCACCTGGACGGTGATTGCGACCACGCATGCGTTTCATATTCATTCTGTTGCCGTCGTGCTTTCCCGTTGCGGGCAGCCAGCATCTCGCTGGGGCGTCTTGCGTCGGCGCCCCGAGAGGATTCCCACCCCCTGGCTAACCTAGATCAATCGACGTTGGTGCGGACCGATGCCGAATCCGCGTAACGCGGTATCGGACACCTGGAACCGGCCGCTGACGGCGGCTCCTGCCACGAATGCAAGGTAGTCTGCCTATCCCATTCTGCCAAACGGTTTTTTCATGGCTGGGCGGATCGTAATACGATCGCACGCGCTATTCCGGCGAGGTCGGTCCGGAACGAGACCGCGAATCCGTATGCCGGTGCCAATTCCCCCACTGGAACATCCTGACCGAGACCCAGTTCCAGTACCGCGGTCCCGCCTGGTGCCAGCAACGCGGGAAGGGCCGGGATGATCGTCCGATAGGCCGCCAACCCATCGGTTCCGCCATCCAATGCCAGGGTCGGTTCATGGCGGCCAACCTCCGGCATCAGGGTGGCGATTTCTCGCGTCGGGATATAGGGCGGGTTGCCCACGATCAGATCGAAGCGGGAATTGAGTGCATTGGCCCAGTCTCCGGCCAGAAAAGCGGCTCGATTTGCCAGACCGATTCGGGCTGCATTGGCGGCGGCGAGGGCCGCCGCCGCAGGGGCGCGATCCACACCGACCCCGAACGCACTCGGGATATCGTGCAGGATCGCGAGCAGCAGACATCCTGTTCCGGTGCCCAGATCCAGCACCCGGCAGAGGCCCTCGCGCCCATGCCAGGCCGCCAATGCTGCCTCGACCAGGGTTTCGCTGTCGGGGCGCGGGATCAGGGTGGCGGGTGAGACGGCCAGGTCCAGGCTCCAGAATTCTCGCCTGCCGACCAGATAGGCGAGCGGTTCATGGTTTGCGCGCCGACGCAACAGGGCATCGTAGGCGTCCGTCTCGATGCGCGCCGCCAGGTCACGGATCAGGGCAACGGGTTCGCATCCCAGAGCATGGGCCAGCAGGAGGCGGGCCTCGAGGCGCGGGTTGTCGATCCCCGCGGCATGCAAGCGGGTCGCCCCGTTGCGCAGGGCTTCGGCGACGGTCACGCGGTCCCTGCCACGCGGCACGGTGGCACGCGTCGCCTCCGTCGGATCTCGCCCATCGTCATGGTTGTGTCATTCGCGACCACGGTCACGGGGCGCCCGCATCAGGCCCAGGCTCGCCCTGTCAGACAACCACCAGGAAGCGGCATGACCGGTGTCCCACCCGCTCGGTCATTGCCTCGCACCACATCCGGCATTGGCGCTGCCATCACCCTTCGGCGGCCAGGCGGGCGGCCTGGTCCTCGGCGGTTAGGGCATCGACGAACTCATCCAGGTCTCCCGCCATGACGCGGTCGATCTTGTATAGGGTCAGGTTGATTCGATGGTCCGACACCCGGCCTTGCGGAAAGTTATAGGTGCGAATGCGTTCGCTGCGGTCGCCGGTGCCGACCTGCGATTTGCGGTCGGCCGCCCTGGTCGCATGCAGCGACGCCCGCTGCTGCTCATACATCCGGGCGCGGAGGATCTTCATCGCCTTGGCGCGGTTCTTGTGCTGGCTTTTTTCTTCCTGCATCGCCACCACGATCCCGGTCGGGACATGGGTGATCCGCACCGCGCTTTCGGTCTTGTTCACATGCTGCCCGCCGGCACCCGAGGCGCGATAGACGTCGATGCGAAGGTCGCCTTCGTCGATTTGCACGTCCACTTCCTCAGCTTCCGGCAGCACCGCCACCGTGACCGTCGAGGTATGGATCCGGCCCTGGCTCTCGGTCGCCGGCACGCGCTGCACGCGGTGCACGCCTGACTCGTATTTCAGGCGCGCAAACACGCTACGTCCGGTGATTTCCGCGATCCCTTCCTTTAGTCCACCAAGGCCGGTATCGACATATTCGAGGATTTCGAAGCGCCAGCCGCGCAGATCCGCGTATTTCTGGTACATCGCGAACAATTCCGCGGCGAACAACCCGGCCTCGTCGCCGCCGGCGGCGGGGCGGATTTCCAGAATGGCGGATCGGTCGTCCGCCTCATCCTTTGGAAGCAAAGCCAGCCGGATTTCGTGTTCCAGCGCCGGGATCTGGTCTTTCAGTTCATACAGCTCCGCCTCGGCCAACTCCTTCATTTCAGGGTCGGCGAGCATCGCTTGGGCGTCCATCTGGGCGCGTTCGGCGGCACGCAGGTCGCCAATGCGGGCCACCACCGGCTCGATATCCGACAATTCCCGCGACGCCTTCACATAGGCGTCGCCGGAGATGCCTTCCGACAGCATGGCCCGCAGCTCTTCGGCGCGGGCGGCGATCCGGTCGAGTTTCAGCGCCAGGGTCATGACAGGAATTCGGCGACTTTCGCGAGTGTCACCGCCTCTTGCGCGCCGGTTTGCAGGTTCTTGACCTGGGCGACACCCTTGGCGATGTCGTCCTCGCCCATGATCACCGCGGCGCGTGCGCCGATGCGGTTGGCGCGTTCCATCCGGCGGCGGAGATTGCCGCGATAGGCCATTTCGGCCCGCACCCCTGCCGAACGCAAGGATTGCAGCACGTCCAGCGCGGCTGCCTCCGCGGCATCGCCGATCGGCACCACCGCGACCGGGGCGGGGAGGGGGGGCGCCGCGTCCAACAGCATCGACAGGCGCTCGATTCCGGCGGCCCATCCCACGGCGGGGGTCGCCGGACCGCCCATCTCGGCCACCAGACCGTCATAGCGGCCACCGGCCATCACGGTGCCCTGGGCGCCCAACTGCGTCGTGACGAACTCGAAAGCGGTGTGGGAGTAGTAGTCGAGGCCGCGGACGATGCGCGGATTTTCCCGGAACGGCACGCCGAACTGGGTCAGGAAGCGCTGAACGCCGGCATAGAAGGCGGCGGCGCTGTCGGTGAGATAGGCGGCGATGGTGGGAGCGTCGGCGACGATGCTTCGGTCGCCCTCGTCCTTGCTGTCGAGGATGCGCATCGGGTTGCGCTCCAGCCGGTGCACGCTGTCCTGGGACAGGGATGGCTTATGGGCGGTGAAATAGGCAATCAAGGCATCGCGATAGGCGTGGCGGCTGTCGCGGTCGCCCAGCGTGTTCAGCTCCAGCACTGTGTCCTCGGCGACGCCCAACGCCTTCAGGATCGCCCAGCCGCAGGCAATGACCTCGGCATCGGCCAGGGGTTCGGCCGGGCCGATCAATTCCAGGCCAATCTGGTGGAATTGGCGGTAGCGGCCTTTCTGTGGCCGTTCGTAGCGGAACATTGGGCCGGCGTAGAACACCTTCTGTGGCAGCGACTGGGTCAGGCCATTGCTGACCAGGGCGCGACAGACCCCGGCCGTCCCCTCGGGCCGCAAGGTGACAAAGTCGCCGCCGCGATCCTGGAAGCTGTACATCTCCTTCATCACCACGTCGGAGGTCTCGCCCAGGGTGCGGGAGAATACGGTGGTGTCCTCAAAAATCGGTGTGGTCCATTCGTCGTACCCATAGATGGCAGCGACGCGCTGGGCGGTGTCCGCGACGTGGCGGTGCCGGCGTTGGTCGTCGCCGATCAGGTCACGTGTGCCGCGGACGGGTTGGAGGTCTGTCACGTGTGGTTCCCGGGGGTGATGATCGCCGGGAGGTTAGGGCAATCGGCAGTGGCGCGGAAGATCGCGCAGCGGGTGAGTTGGGGTCTGCCCAGTCGGCCCCGACATTTGTCGCAAGAATATCTACCGCGGCCGCAGGCGTAACGGGGCTTCGACATGGAGGTCCTAGACGGCCCGATTTCGAGCCGCCTGATCTCGCGCCTGTCGACCGCCTGACGGGTTGACCCGTCGACCCGGGATAAAGCGACACGACCAGCGCCGGATTGAACCGATGGGTGGCTCAGCCACATCGCAAGCGGGTCGATCGTCGCGGCGCTGGAGACACATGACGCGCCCTCGGATTCATGTCACAATACGGAACGATTCCTGGCCGCACCAATTCTTGGCCGAGCCAGGGCCGATCACGTCATGGGGAATGGGGCGGAGGGTCCGGTGGCATCGCTGTTGCGTCGCATATGGTTTACCCCGGCGGTGATCGGGCCCTTGCTGATTGCGCGCCATATTCATCGACATCGCCGGATCCCGCCATTGTGGGCGCCACGGGATTTCAATGACAAGGTACTCCATCGCCTGGTCTTCGATCGTCGTCCATTGCTCACCAAGGTTGTGGGGAAATTGGAGGCGCGGGAGCACCTTCTGTCGCGGACTGGCGATCCATCCTTGCTGATCGATCTGATCGGCACTGCCAGCAATGCGGCCGAACTCGCGGCGCTCGACTTGCCGTCGGCGTTTGTCGCCAAACCAAATCATCTCAGCGGGTTTATTCATATCCATCAAGGACCTGAACCGCCCCATCTGGATGTAATCGGTGCCAAACTGGCTGCCTGGTCGCGGCATGGCGGGTGGACCGAGTGGGCCTATGGTGGTGTGCGCCATATTTGTTTTATCGAACGCCTGATGCTCGACGGGGGCAGCATTCCCGACGACTATAAGTTCTGGTGCTACGACGGACGGGTGCATTACGTACAAGTGAGCACGACACGGTTCGAAGACCTCCGATGTGATTTTTTCCACCCGGACTGGACCTGGATCGACGGGATGTTCAGTTACCCGCCCGCGGACCGGCGACCGCCCCGCCCTGCTGGCGGAGATGTCAGCCCTGGCGGAGACCTTATCGAGCGGTCTCGATTTCGCCCGCGTCGACCTTTACGCGATCGACGGGCGGATCAAGCTGGGCGAAATCACCCTCTATCCGAACAGGGGATTGGGACCGTTCGATCCGCCGTCCCTGGGTGACATGTTTGGCGCGCCCTGGCGGCTGCCAAAATCTTGAGGGATACGAACGAAACCGAGCAGCCAGGTCCGCCAAGGGGTTGAGCGATATGAGCGCCGTCAGCGAGGGTCTCGATGCAGCCGGTCCTGGCAGTTGCGCTCGCGTTCAATGCGGCATTGACCGGTCGGGCGGGGTTGGTCAACGTCTTGTCTGACTCCTCTGTGCGGTGGCCGCGATGACCCGGATTGCGTTCGATATAGGCGGCACGTTCACCGATTTCGCGCTGCATGGCGCGGATGGCTCGGTCAAGATTTGGAAAGTGCCAACAACGCCTCGCGCGCCCGCCCAGGCCGTCGTGGCAAGCCTGCGGCAACTCTTCTCCGACCGCCAGCATGACCCCGCCGGGGTGGAAGAACTGCTTCACGCCACCACCATCGCCACCAATGCGATCCTGGAGCGCAAGGGCGCCCGGGTCGCCTTGATCACCACCGCGGGTTTCCGCGACGTGCTCCTGATTGGGCGGCAGAAGCGCTACGACACCAACAACCTGCATCTGGACAAGCCTCGCCCGCTGGTGCCTCGGCGCGACGTGTTCGAGGTCGACGAGCGTCTCGCCGCCGATGGGTCCGTGGTGCGAGCCCTGGACGAAACCGCGGCGCGCCGAGTGGCCCAAGCGGTTGCCGGCGGCTTTTATGATGCGGTGGCGGTCGTCTTCCTGCATGCCTACGCCGACCCGGTGCATGAACGCCGCATGGCGGCGCTGCTTGCCGAGGCGGCGCCCGACCTGCGTGTCTCGCTGTCGTCGGTGATCTCGCCCAAGTTCCGCGAATATGAACGCACCAACACCACCGTCGCCAACGCCTATGTCGCGCCCCTTGTCGCCACCTATGTCGATGCCCTGACCACGTCGCTCCGTGATCTTGGGATCACGTCCGACCTCTCGATCATGCAGTCGAACGGGGGGCTGGCCTCGCCCGATCTGGTGCGTGCCTATCCGGTGCGCATCATCGAATCCGGCCCGGCCGCGGGCGTGATGTTCTGCGCCGAGGTCGGCCGCGAAGAAGGCTACGACCATGTCATGACCTTCGACATGGGTGGCACCACCGCCAAGCTCGGCGCCATCGACGACGGAAGACCGGCAGTGACCCCGACCTTCGAGGTCGATGCCATCAACTACCGGAAGGGCAGCGGCCTGCCGCTGAACATCATGGCGGTCGAGTTGCTGGAAATCGGCGCCGGCGGTGGCAGCATCGCGCGCACCGGGATGGGGTTGATCCAGGTCGGCCCTGACAGCGCGGGCGCAGAACCAGGCCCCATCTGCTACGGCAACGGCGGCATCGAGCCGACCATCACCGACGCCAATCTCGTGCTGGGTTACCTCAATCCCGCCTACTTCAACGGCGGTGCGATGCAATTGGATGGCGCCGGGGCCGCAGTCGCGATCGAGAGCCAGATCGGCCAACCCCTGGGCCTGGATCGGCTGCAAGCGGCCTGGGGTATCCACTCGGTGGCCAATGCCAATATGGAGCGAGCGATGCGGATCGTCTCCATCGAGCGCGGTCGCGATCCTCGCCGCTACGCGTTGGTGGCGTTCGGGGGAGCCGGTCCCCTGCACGCCTGCCGCCTGGCGCGGGCGCTGGAAATCCCGCGGGTCATCGTTCCACGCGGGGCCGGTGTGGGTTCCGCCTTGGGGCTGCTGGTCGCGGAACGGACCTTCGATGTCGGGCTGACCCGCTTCGTGAGGCTGGATGACGCTGCGCTGCCGGTCATCGCCGCGATCTTCGCGGAACTGGAAGCCCGGGTGCGGGCGGAGGCGCGCCATCTCGGCGCTCCGGATGCGGTCAGCCTGCAACGCAGCGCCTCGATGCGCCATGTCGGGCAGGGGCATGAAATTCGCGTCCTGCTGCCCGACGGACCGACCGATACCGATTATGCCGCCGCGGTGTTGCAGGCCTTCACCGCCACGTATCGGCGCGAATTTGGCTACAACGACCCCGAAGCAGCCGTCGAGGCGACCGATTGGTATGTCGTCGCAACCGTCGCCAGTGACCGGCGCGATCGGGACTTGCGCCTGGAAACCACGGCCACCGGGCGCGATCCGGTGGTGGGGGAGCGCCTGGTCTATATGCCGGAGACCGGCGGCCTCGCGCCCTGCCGCATTCTGGACCGCTACGCCCTGACCCGTGAACACCGCTTCGTCGGCCCGCTGCTGGTCGAGGAGCGGGAATGCACCACCATCGTGCTGCCGGGCGATACGGTGTCTCTGTCGGCAGCGGGGAATCTGGTGATCGATATGCGGTCCGGCCCATCCGAGCACCCGATGGAGACAGATCGATGACAACCGTGACGCAGCGTGTGGACCCGGTGACCCTGACCGTCATCTGGAGCAGTCTGATCTCGGTCGTTGACGAAATGGGTGGGGCGTTGAAACGCACCGCGTTTTCCGAAGCGGTGCGGGAGGGTGAGGATTTCTCCACCGGCCTGTTCGACCGTCAGGGCCGGCTGATCGCGCAGGGCAATTTCACCCCGGGTCATCTCGGGTCGATGCCTTACGTTCTGCAAAATGTGATGCGCTACATCCCACTGGAAAGCTGGGCGCCGGGCGATGCGATCGCCACCAATGATGCGTTCCTGGGCGGTGGGCATTTCCCGGACATGTTCCTGGTCTCCCCGGTATTCGAGCAGGGCCGTCTGTTGGGCTTCGTCGTCAACACCGCACACCACGCCGATGTCGGTGGTGTTTCCCCGGGGTCGGAAGGCGTGCAGGGCGTGACCTCGGCCTTCATGGAAGGCATTCGCATCCTGCCGGTGAAGCTGATCCGCAACGACGCGTTCGATCCGGACCTGTTGCGCGTCATTCTGGGCAATGTGCGGCTGCCGGAGAAGATGCGCGGCGATCTGCTGGCCCAACGCAACGCCAATTTCGTCGGCGCCCAGCGTCTGCGCCGCCTGTATGCCGCCTATGGCGACAATCAGGTCACCCAGGCAATCGAGGAAATCCTCGAACGCTCGGAGGCTCGCGCCCGCGAACTGATCCGTCGCCTGCCCGAAGGCACCTACAGCTATGAGGACCAGTTGGACGATTACGGTCCCGGCACCGAGCCGATCCGTGTCGCCGTCGACGTCACTCTGAAGGACGGGGAGGCAACCGTCGATTTCTCCCGCAGCGGCGATGAGGTGCCGGCCGGGATCAACTGCTACATCAACTACACGCGCGCCTATGCCAGCTTCGCCATGCGGATTTTTGCCGGCATTGACGTGCCGAACAATGCCGGCGCCGAACGGGTGATCAAGACGGTGGCGCGGGAGGGCAGTTTCTTCAATGCCCGCTACCCCGCGCCCGGCGGCGGACGCGCCTCGGTGCAGGTGCGGATTTTCGATGCGATCAACGGCGCGATGGCGCAGGCGATCCCCGAACGTGCGATGGGTGCCTTCACCCATTGGGCCAACCCGAAATTCGGCGGTTTCGATCGCGCCACCGGAAAGTCGTGGATCATGTATGACCTGGTCCTGGGCGGTTTCGGCGGGCGGTCGAACAAGGACGGGGTCGAGGCGATGTGCCCCGTCTTCAACTGCGCCAATGTCCCGGTCGAGGTGCATGAAACCAACAATCCGGTCCGCATTCACCGGTTGGAACTGATCCAGGACACCGCCGGAGCCGGTGAGCATCGGGGTGGCTCCGGCATCCGCAAGGATGTGGAGATGCTGGCCGACGACGTGACCGTCACCTTGCTGGGGGACCGTCATCTGAATGCGCCCTATGGCCTGTTTGGCGGACAATCCGGCGCCCGAGGGCGGACGGTGCTGATGCGCGATGGGGAGGAACTCGACCTCGGCTCGAAGGAGGTCCGCAAGTTGCGCCGGGGCGACGTGGTCAGTTTCCGCCTGGCGGGTGCGGGCGGTTACGGCGATCCGGCGCTCCGTGATCCCGCGAAGGTGCGCGACGATGTGCAAGATGGGTTTCTCAGTGCCGAGAATGCGCTGTCGATCTATGGTCCGGCGGCGCGGAACGGCTCGGATTGACACTGAGCTTGTGTGAGGAGGAGACAAAGGGGGCGGCTGATGTGCGGGCCGTGCCGGCGTAGGGCCGCCGCGGTCCGGAATGTCAAATCGTTTCCGCGTTTTTCTCCTGTCCGCGTTGGCCCCACGGCGTAGCGCGCAGGTCACGCCGGGTTCCCGTAAAAATCAGATCCGGATGCGGGCTTGCGATCGAATCCGGCGGCCAACCGGGGTCACTGTTATTTTGATGTTATACTACCGTGATCGTGATTTATGTCATCGAAAAGCACCGACACATCCGCAAGGATGCGTGTGAAATTCATCACCTTTCTGTAATCCGCGGCCATGCTATTCGGTTTTACACGTGGAACAAGATGTGCAAATAGGACAACCTCGACGCTGGATATAACGGTCGGCTCCAACGATGCCGTGGTGGTGATCGGCCGGCGTGACAACTGAATGGGTCCGAGACCGACCGGCTGCCTGACAGGGTGGTCCCGGGTGTCGGGCGAGGGAGCGGCCATGGGCCGGACGGCAAGATAAACAGGGGCAATTGGGGGGTGACATGACACTTGGCTGGCCAAGGTTCATCCTGATCGATCCGAGCGAAGATTACCGTCAGTCGTGGGACATCACCGCCCGCGCGCTCGGCCTTACCATGCGCGCGATGCAAGCCATCCCCAGCGTTGCCAGCCCCGGACAGGACCGCGTCCGGCTGGTCGTCATCCGTTCGGCGGCTCCCTCCGAACAGACGATGCGCCGGGCCCGCGGCGCCTTTCCGGCGGCCCGCATCGTCGCCTCTGGCCCGGCGCTGTCACCGGCCGCCGTGGTCGAGGCGTTTCGTGCCGGTGCCGACGATTTCGTTTGCAACGAGACCGATCCCGCCGAACGCGCGTCCCTGCTGCACCGTTACCTTGTGAGCGATACCGCGGCCGAACCAGGCGCACATCGCGGGGAACCGTCTGACGATCACGGCGGCCTCGCCGGCACTAGCGCGACGATGCGCGATCTGCGCGGCTTCATCCGCCGCCTGGCCTCCAGCAGCGCCACCGTCCTGATCACCGGGGAGACCGGCACCGGCAAGGACTGTGCCGCGGTACTGCTGCACAAGCTCAGCCGGCGGAACAAGGGCCCGCTGGTCGCGCTGAACTGCGCCGCGATCCCCGAGGCGCTGCTGGAAGGGGAGTTGTTCGGCTATGAGCGCGGTGCCTTTTCCGGCGCCCACGCCGCTTATCCCGGCAAGCTGAAACTCGCCGACGGGGGCACCTTGTTCCTGGACGAGATCGGTGAACTCAGCCTGACCGGCCAGGCCAAGGTGCTGCGCGCTGTCGAAACCCGCGAAGCCTATCGCCTGGGCGCCCGCACGCCGACCCGTTTCGACGTGCGCATCATCGCCGCCACCAACCGCGACCTGACAGTCGAAAAGGACACCGGGCGGTTCCGGGAAGATCTGTTCTACCGGCTGGCCGTTGCTCAGTTGCGCATGCCGCCGCTGCGCGACCGGCCGGAGGACATTGCACCGATCGCGTATCACCTGTTGCACGAGTTGACAGACATGGCGGGACAGGACGCGCCGCGGATCGACGATGCCGCGATGCACGCCCTGGCAGCCTATCGCTGGCCCGGCAATGTTCGGGAACTGCGCAATGCGCTGGAGGTTGCGATGGTCAGCGCGGATACCGGTCGGATCCGCTTGCGTGACTTGCCGGCTGGCATTGCCGCCGGCGGTGTGCTGCCCCCCAAGCCAGCAGACGAGCGGGCCCGCCTGATCGAGGTGCTGGCGCGGACCGGGGGCAACAAGAGCCTTGCGGCTCAGGCTCTGCAATGCTCGCGCATGACGCTGTATCGCAAGCTGGCCCGCTATGGCCTGAACGATGAGGCCGAGCTGTCTCGCTCTGGTGTCACATCGGAGCAGGAACTGTCACCTGGACTGTCACATATATTGTAACAGCCACCCCGCGCTCGGACGGAAATAGACATTTTTTCAACACTTTAGAATATTGGCCCGTTTCCTGCGTTATTGCCCTCACCGGACATCGATCCGGGCTCCAGCGGGACAACACGCATGGGATCGAAGGGTGGGAACGATGATGATGCCGAGGAAAGGGCAGGGCCGCCGGTGCGGCGCTATGCCAACCACCTCGCGATCGAATTGTCCCTGTCCGAGGTGGAGTTCCAGTTCGGCCAGCGCAGCGGTCCCTACGCGGCGCCACTGATCCATACTCTGGTGGTCAGCAGTCCGGTGCATCTGGTGACATTCGGACGCGCCATTCAGGCTACCATCGCCCGCTACGAAACACGGTTCGGCCGCATCCCCGATGGGTCCGATCCGTCCCCGGGCGGCTCGCAAAATCCCCCAACCGGCGAAACGAGGCAATAGGCATGGCAGGCCTTGCCGCGGTCAATCAGATTGGCGAAAGCATTGTCGGGTTGCTGCGGGCTCGCCGCGACCTGCTGGCCGCCGACGGATTGCTTGCCCCGGTGCCGGCCGCGCTCGATATCTCCCACGCCTCCCTCAGCCGGTTGGCCAACAATGCCGAACCGACCGCGGGGCTGACGATCACCTGTTACCGCATCGCGATGTCGGACCACCCGACGCCCCGGGTCGCGTCCCGCCGGCCGGCCGCCGGCGCGTCGATCGCGGTGGAATTGCACTATCTGCTGGCCGCCTGGCCGGCCGCCGCGGCCGATGAACAGGCGATCATTACCTGGGCCATGCTGGAACTCGCCGCCCACCCGATCATGGACCGATCCCTGTTGCTGGGCACCAATGTCTGGGAGCGGGACGAGACGGTGCAGATCGTCCCCGACACGATCTCGGAAGACGCGCTGTTCCGCATCTGGGATGCGATTCAGCACAAATTCCGCCTCAGCACGACGTTTCGTGCCCGGGTGGTCCGGATCAGTTATGGGCCGCCGGACACCTGGCCGCCGGTGGTCGCAACGCGCTTCGGCGTTGCGGATGTCGATCCTCTGACCGAGGGGGTCGGATGATGGCGGTTCAGGCCTGGGAGTTTCTGGATCGGCGTGCTTTGGCATCGATGATCTTCACGGATGCTGTGGGTCGTCCCGTGCTGACGCCGGTCCGTGTCACCGCCCCCGGCGTGCGCCTGCTGATCAAGCGGCCCGGGGAACTTGTGGTGCTCGATGCCCCAGGTTTTGCGCCACACGCCGCTGCCTTCGAAGCACCGCCCGCGATGCCGGCGATTGGTTCGGCCACCGTGCAACTCGATCTGGTCCCGGCCGACCCGGCGCTGGGGTCTCGCCGGTTCGCCATGGTGCTGCCACGCGATCCCGATCCGGCCCATGCGGCGAATGCCAACTCCCTGTTCCGGCCGATCGAGGTTGTGTTGCTGCCAGCCCCATCCGGCACCTTGACGGGTCTGGTCGCGGCGTTGCGCGTCAACGTCACCCGTTCCGATGACGGGCGGCGGATTGAAGGGGCGCTGTTGCGCCTCCGGCCCGAGGGCGGCCGACCTCAGACGCTGGCTCTGACCGACGCCGCTGGTGATGCGCTGCTGTTGGTCCCGGGTGTGCCACTGTCCAGCCCCGGCATGGGCGGTGTGGTGCTGGCCGATATCGGCGCCGAACTGGATGCTGTCATCGACCCTGATTTGGTCCGCTTCCATGCCGCCGAAAACCTGATGGCAGCCCGCGCGGATGCTGCCGCGCGCACGACCAGCCTGATCGATCCCGACGATGTCGAAGCCCGCCTGGGCGGGTCTGCGATCGGGACTCAAGCCCTGCGTATCGCCGCCGGCCAGAGCCGTACCGCCGCAATCGCCTGGGTGCCGCCATGACCGGTACCGCCATGACCCCTGTCACCATGACCCGGGTCGCCATGACGCTCGCCGCCATGACGGGCCCGCTTGCATGCCGCCACCGTCAGGCTCCGCCACGGACCTGCCGCCAGACGACCCGTCCGTCCCCTAGCCAGACCCAACGCCAGTTTCTGTGGGCGCCCGAAGGAGTTTCTTGATGCCCGAATATCTTGCTCCAGCCGTCTATGTCGAGGAAACCAGCTTCCGGTCGAAGTCGATCGAGGGCGTCGGCACCAGCACCGCGGCCTTTGTCGGACTGACTGGCCGAGGCCCCGTCAGCGCCGGCTCCGGCGTGGCGCCGCCACTGCTGACGTCTTTCCCGGATTTCGAGCGCTATTACGGTGGCGTCGACAATCTGAGCATCGGCGGCAATGCGACCACGAACTTCCTGGCGCAGGCCGCGCTGGCGTTCTTCAACAACGGCGGTGGCCGGCTCTACGTCGCCCGCGTCCTGGGGGCGGCCGCCGCGGCGGCGAGCAGCGGGGCCCTGAACGGGCTGCCCCTGCCGGCCGCGGCCGAACAGGTCGCCATCGCCGCGCGCAATGCCGGCGGCGCGAGCCTGCCGAACCGGCCCGGGGTCAATTTCTCGGTGCGGCTGATCCAGTCCGCTTTGGCCAGCACCAAGCGCCTGGCGCTCCGCCAGCCGGTTGGCACGATGGTGCAGGCCGGGGCCAATTTCTACGTCATGGGCCTGACGCCGATCGCCACCAGTGCCGCCGACCTGACCGCCTGGGACGCCCTGGCGGACGACGCGGCGGTCACGATCCTCAGTCTCGGTGTCGAGGTGACCGGTCCAGCCGGCATCATCGCCGAATATGCCGGCCTCGGCTTTCATAGCCGCCATGCCCGCTATGCCGGCCTGGTGCTGGGCGCCAACCCGCCCATCGCGTCCGACGCGCTGACCAACCCGATCCTGCTGCAGGCGGGCGCCGGCGTTGACGCGTTCGAACTCCGCGCCATCATGTTCGGCGCCAACAGCGAACGTGTGGTCGATCTGACCGGCGGCACGGACGGCAATGGCGCACCATCCACCGGGGATTACCAGGCCGCGTTGGACCGGTTGCTGGCGATCGAGGACATTTCCATCGTCGCTGCCCCGGGATCGTCCAACTTCACCGCACCCACGCCGGCCGCGGTCAACCAGATGCTGATCGGTCACGCCGAGGCGCGCCGATCCTATCGCATCGCCGTGCTGGATTCGCCACCCAATCTGGACATCACCGGTGTCCGCGGGCTGAAAAGCCTGATCGATTCGAAATACGCGGCGCTCTACTATCCGTGGATACGGGTCGCCAATCCGCTGGCTTCCACCGACCCGACGATGCCGACGGAAATCGACCTGCCACCCTCCGGGTTCGTGTGCGGTATCTACGCCCGCAACGACATCCAGCGTGGCGTCTACAAGGCTCCCGCCAACGAAACCGTCACCGGTGCCCTCGGCCTGCAACGCGATGTCCGTTTCGGCGAGCAGGAAGTGCTGAACCCGCTTGGCGTCAACTGCATCCGCGCGCTGCCCAATCGCGGCATCCGGGTGTGGGGGGCACGCACGCTCAGTTCCGATCCCGAATGGAAATACGTCAACGTGCGACGGTATTTCCTGTATCTGGAAGCCTCGATCGATCGTGGCACGCAATGGGCGGTGTTCGAACCGAACGGCGAACGGTTGTGGGCCAATATCCGCACCACCGTATCCGACTTCCTTTACACCGAATGGCTCAATGGAGCGCTTCTCGGTGCCAATCCGAAGGAAGCCTTCTTCGTTCGTTGTGACCGTTCGACCATGTCGCAGAACGATCTCGATAACGGCCGGCTGATCTGCCTCGTCGGCGTCGCGGCGCTGAAACCCGCTGAATTCGTCATCTTCCGGATCGGTCAGAAGACCGCCGATTCCCGCGATTAACGGAGAGTTCCATGGCCGTTCGTGACACCCCCTATGGGGCCTACAACTTCATCATCGAGCTCAACGACGGATCGCCCTCCGACCGAGCGCTCGGCGGCTTCTCCGATGTCAGCGGGATCGGTACCGAAATCACCCTGATGGAATACCGCCAGGGTAACGACCGGGAAAACCGGGTGCGGAAAATCCCCGGTCTGCACAAGGCTGCCGACGTCACGTTGAAGCGCGGCATCATGGGCACGACCAACTTCTACGAGTGGATCAACGTCACCCGGCGCGATCCGACCGTGAAGCGCAACGTGTCCATCACCCTGAACGATGAGCAGGGCAATCCGGTGTTGCGCTGGAACCTGATCAATGCGCGTCCGATGAAATGGACCGGTCCGACGCTCGCCGGCAAGGGCGGCAGCGACGTGGCGATGGAAGAACTCGTCGTCGCCGCCGAAGGCTTCGAGTTCGGCGAGGTCTGATCGCGTCATGCCGTACCCCGAACTCCTGCTGCGACAGGCGCCGCTACCGGCCGCGGGGCTGTCCTCGCGCGCCGATATCGCCTTGTTCGTTGGCCTGGTGCCCAGGCGGGTCGGTGCGCCGGTGCCGCAGGAATTGCGCGCCTGGCTGCAAGCGGCCGGCTGGGCGGGGAGCGGGCCCTTCGCGCGGACCCCGGCTCGCGTCGACGCGCTGCTGGACGTGCCGGTGCCGATCGAAAGCTGGGGGGCGTTCGAGGCGTTGTTCGCCTGGGATGAGCGTCTGGTGAAGGCGGGCAGCCCGGCGCGCATCCCCTGCGCCCTGGGCCTGGCGGTGCGGAGTTTCTTCGAAGCCGGCGGCGTGCGCGCCTATGTCGTGCGCACCGGCGATCCGCTGCCTCTGCTGTCCGACACCCCGGCAGCGGGCGTCATCGCCCAACGACGCCGGCTGGTGGATTGGTCCCCGGGTTCGCCGCCACCCAGTCCCGGGCATCGCGCGCCGCTGATTCCGGGGTTTGGGCCCGGCAGCCCGCCCCAGGCGAGCAGTCCGGGCACTTGGCAAGGCGTCGCCCATATCTGGGGCGTTGAGGACGCGGCCATGCTGTCGCTGCCCGACCTGCCCGAGTTGTTTTCCGGCCCGCCGATGCCGCTGCCGGCGATCCCGGCGCCACCGCCGGTCCCGGAACAGTTCAAGCCCTGTGCTCCCACGGTGCCCGATTTCGCACCGGAGCCGCGCATCAATCGCCTGTTGGTGGCCGCACCAAGGTTGGACCGCATCGGCTACCGGAACTGGGCCAATGCGATCCGCCATGTCCTCGGTATGCTGGCGGTGCCGCAAGGGGCCGCGCACCGACGCGACGTGATGCTGATGGCCAGCCTGCCGTTACCGTCCTTCGCGCCGAACGCCGTGCCCGACAATACCGAGGCCTGGCCGTTCTCCCTGTTGGATCGCTCCGGTATTCCCTCCGCTGGCCAGCGCCTCACCAACGTCAACCAGATCGGCAGCGCCCGTCTGCAACTGGCCTATCCCTGGATCGAGACGGTCGCCTCGGCCGGCCTGCCCGAAGGCGTGGAGGGTGCGGAAGGCGTGCTGATGGGCGCGATCGCCCGCACCGCGCTGTCCCTGGGCGCGTTCCGCAGTGCCGCCGGGTCGTCCCTGCCGATCGTGCGCCGGACCTTGCCGGAACTCGGCACCGGGGCGATGCGTCGCGGTCTGGAGGACGGGCGGGCGGATTGGCTCGGTGACCGGCTGTGCCTGATCGGGCGCCGCGTGGATTCTTTCGCCTTGCTGAGCGATGCCACCATGTCCGCCGATCGCGCGTGGCGCGCCGCGGGTGTGTCCCGTCTGATGGGCATCATCCTGCGTGCCTCCCGCTGGCTGGGGCAGGACCGCCTGTTCGAACCGGCTGGCCCGGCGTTCTGGAACGCCGTCCGCATGGATCTGGAGAGTTTCCTGGAACGGCTGCGCCAGGCCGGCGCGCTGGACGGCGCCACCATCGACCAAGCCTATACCGTACGCTGCGACCATACGACGATGACGCAATCCGACATCGACAACGGCCGCACGATTGTCACCATCGGCTTCACCGCGGCGCAACCCATTCAGCGCATCACGGTCACCCTCGCCCTGGGGTCCAGCGGCGGCGTTACCATGCGGGATGCTGCCTGATGCCTATTCCCGTCCCCGCTGGCGAAGATGGCGTCCAGCCGTTCCCCGGCTTTGCCTTTCACGTGCATTTCGCCGCGAGCAGCGCCGTGGGACCAGGGGGCGTGCGCACGGGAGAGGCGGCGCCGGCGGGCGGGGGTTTTCCGGGCTTCGGGACCGTCACGCCCGAGATCGCCGGCGGCTTCTCCGAAGTGTCTGGCCTGGAGGCCTCGATGGAGGCCAAGGCGATCAAGGTCGGTGGCCGCAATTACGGGCCGATCCAGCGCGCCGGCCAAATCACCTTTGCGACCGTCGTGCTGAAGCGCGGCATCATCCAGGCCCGCCATCTGTGGAACTGGTGGACCCTGTTCGCCGGCGGCGATCGTGCGGCCAATGGCGGGTGGGCCGCGGCCAATCGCTGCGATGTCTCGATCGCCCTGATCAGCGGTCGTACCCCGGTCCTGGGCTGGCAGTTGGAAAACGCCATGCCGGTGAAGTTCAAGGTCGGGGACCTCAATGCCCGCGGCACCGAGGTCGCGATCGAGGAACTGCACCTGGTCCATGAGGGTCTGCACATGCGGGGGGTTGGTCCATGACGGCCGCGGTTGCCCGGATTTCGCGGATCCAGGGTGGCGGGACCCCGCACGACGTCCAGTTCAATCCGGCGTCGCTGAAAGTCGGGCTGACCAACCGGATCCAGGATGAAGATACCTCGGGCACCGGTGGTCAGCCCCGCCAGAACACCCGCGTCACGACCTCCAAGCTGGAAACCGAGCTGATCTACGACACGACCGAGACCGGGTCGGATGTGCGGATCAAGACCAAGGAACTGAAGGACATGGCGATCGCCGCCCCGGCGACGCCACCCGCGCCGGCGAAAGTCGAGTTCCGGTGGGGCAATTTCAAGTTCGTGGGCGTGATCGAAAGCCTGAACGAGACCTTGGATTTTTGGGCGGCCGAGGGCGTGCCGCTGCGCTCGACCATTCAACTCGTCATCCAGAACGTGGACGGGGGCGCCGACACGAACGCGCCGGGCGATCTGGCCACGGCAACGCTCAATCCCATCCCGGCCGGCGGCACGGGAACGACGGGTGCCGCGACGGCGGCGGGCGATCCGCGCGCCGGGCGGGCCGTCGCGGCCGCCAACGGGATCGAGAACATGCGGATGACAGCGGGCGGTTCCGTCGCCGTCAGCGCTGGCGTGCAACTGCAGGCCGCGGCGGGTTTCAGCCTGAGTGCCGGCGCATCCGCCGGGGCCGGCATCGGTATTGGCATCGGCGCCTCGGCCGGCGCGGGCGTGTCCGCGGGCGCCGGGTTTGGCATTGGCGCTGTCGCCAGCGCGGGTGCCTCTGCCGGGTTTGGCGCGGGGGCGTCGGCTGGTTTCGGAGTGGGCGCGTCCGTGGGATTTGGCGCGAGTGCCGGTGCCGGCTTTGGTGCGGGCGCGAGCTTTGGAGCCAGCGCCTCGGCCGGGTTCGGCGCCAGTGCCTCCGCTGGCTTCGGAGCCTCGGCCGGCGTCTCCACCGCCTCCGGGTTCACATCCGGTTCCACGGTCGGTTTCACCGCGCGCGCTTCGGCCGGTGCCAGCGCCTCGTCGGGCGCGTTTGCCGGTCTGGGCGTGTCGAAAACCACCAGCACCGTCTTCCGGTTGGACCCTGCCCGACTGCTGCCACCACCCCAGACCGTCACGATCGGCTCCGCCACCCAGTTCGACGTCACCGGGCGTGCCATCGCCGGCGGCTCGTCTGGGCTGACCGCCAATGTCACCGCAACCGCCGGCATCCGGTTCGGCTGAGGAGAACCGTCATGGCCCTGTCGATCCAGGAAGTCTCCACCGTGATATCCGAAGCGCCCGAGCCGATGGCTTCCCCCAACGCGACACCGCGCCAGCCGAGCGTGGATATGGACCGGGTCCGCCGTGAGTTGCGGCGCGACATCTCGCGTCTCGAACGGCTTTGGGTGGACTGAGCCATGCCTCTGGACGATCAAGGCCTTGTCATCAGCACCCGCCCGACCATCCGCCTGGATGGTCAGGAGTTGCCGTTGCTGTCGGCCAATATCGTGAAGCTGCGGATGCGCGAGGCGGCTGGCGGATTGTCCAGCCTGGAAGTCGTGCTGCTCGACATCCTGTCGCATCCGGATGGTCATGCCGGCTATGGCGCGACGCGGCAAAGCCCGATCCGGCTGGGCGCCGAGATCAAGGTCTATATGGGCGAGGTCTCGGGTCCGCAGGAAATTTTCGACGGCCACATCACGGCGGTCGAGGCAGAGGTCGGTCCCGAAGCGGCGCCGCTGTTCACCCTGCTGGCAGAGGACAAGCTGTTCAAGGCCCGCAAGACCCGCCGCACCCGCACATTCGAGGAATCGTCCCCGGCCGATCTGGTCCGCGCGATCGCCGGAGACCACGGCCTGACGCCGGAAATCCGCGACGGACTGGACGCGCCCACCGGCATCTGGGTGCAGATGAACGAGAGCGACCTCGGTTTCCTGCGCCGCATCCTGGACCGTTTCGACGCCGACATGCAGGTCGTCGCCGGCGCGTTGCAGGCCGGCCCGCGTGCCCGGGATGCTCGCACCTCGGTGTCGCTGACCTATGGCCACAACCTGGCGCGAGCCCGCCTAACCGCCGACCTTGCCGACCAGACCACGGAAGTGCGGGTGAGCGGCTTCGACCCGGCGACGGGGGAAGCGGTGATCGCAACCGCGACCCAGGGCGAAAAAGGCCCTGGCGCCGGCCAGGAGGGCCCCGCCATCCTGCGCGAGAAATTCGAGGAGCGTCGGGAACATTACGGCCACCAGGGACCGTTGACCAACGCGGAGGCCGACAAGCTTGCGCGTGCCCTGTATGGCCAGCGCGCGCGCCGTTTCGTCCGGGTCGACGCCGCCGCCCAGGGCAACGCCGCGATCCGCATCGGCACCCATGTCGCCATCGCCGGGGTCAATCCGTTCTTTGCCAACACCTATGTCGTGGTCGAGGCGATCCATCGCTACGATCTGGCGAACGGCTACCTGACCGAATTCCTCGCCGAGGGCGCATTCCTGGGAGAGGGCGAATGAGGTCGCATGGCATGCCCTCGGGCCCCTTCGCCACCCCTGGCGCGTGGCTGGCCGGCGCGCATCTCGCCAAGGTCGTCTCGGTGCAAGACCCGCAAAGCCTCTCCCGCGTGCAGGTCACTTTGCTGGGACCGGACGCGGACGGGGAGGCGCCGCTCTGGGCCCGGGTCGCCGTCGCCTTCGCCGGCGACAATCGGGGTGCCTTTCTGATCCCCGATGTCGGCGACGAGGTCCTGGTCTTGTTCGCGGGCAACGACGTGCGGCACCCGATCGTGGTCGGGGCGCTGTGGAACGGATCGACAGCGGTGCCGGAACAGATCGGCGGCGATCGCGTGGATCGCTGGACCATCACCGGCAAGGCCGGCACCCGCATCGCCATCGTCGAGGAAGGCAGCAGCCAGGAAAAGGTTGAGATCGAAACGCCGGGCGGTGCCACGGCCACCCTGACCGATGCCAGCGGAGGTTCCGTCAAATTGGAGGTCGGGGGCCATACGATCACCATGGACAACCAGGGTGTCAGCATCCAGACCAGCAGCAAGGTCAAGGTCGATGCCAGTCAGATCGAGATGACCGCCGGCCAGTTCACCGTCAACGCCGGGTTCGCGAAGTTCAGCGGGGTCGTCAAGTGTGAGACGCTGATCACCAACTCGGTCGTTGCCACCAGCTACACACCCGGGGCGGGCAACGTATGGTGACCGCGCTCGCCCTGCATCCGGCCGCGCGAAGGAAGATGCTTGCGCGCATGCCGGCCGAGATCGCGCATGACGTGAGGCTGCGCCCGCTGGGCAGTGTCGGACCGACCGGCACCATAGTGTCGGCGGAGGAACAATCTTTCATCGATGCCATCCTCGCCGATCTGGAACGCGGCGACTGGCGCCAGGCCCTCGCCGCGCGCCGGGGCCGGCGGCGGGGCTCGGATGGGGTGCTGGAACTATCCCAGCCCGTGCATCGGCGCCATCACCTGGTCCTGGTCGAGGCCTTCTGCCATCAACCGGGCAGCCCGCGCCTGGATCCGGCGAAACTCGATGGCATGGGGTTCGTGCTGCGCCGCCATGAGGCCGGAGCCTGGCAGGGCTGGATGACCTCCGGCCCGAAGAAGCGGGGCTGGAGAAATCTGCCGCAAGCAAATCTGGACCCCGATCCCGCCCGCCGCCACTTCGTCCGTCCGACTGCCGCCGGCCAGGTCGATGCCATGGTCCTGGCCAGGCGGGCCGTCACACCACTGGCCGAGGACGTGTTGCCGCTATACGCCGCGCCGCCCGATCTGTGTGAGCGGTTCGGCCGCACGGTGCTGTTCGGTGTGATCCCGGTGACTTCGGCCGATCGCACGGAGGACCCGGTGCCGGCCCCTGATTACAACGCGTTGCCGGCGGCGGAAGCCCAGGCGATGCGGGATCACTTGTCGGAATACCTGAAATCCCGGCCGCGACTTGATCTGCCGCGGGCTGAACAGATTTTGAATCCGGCATGGAATCCGCTGGGGTTGGTGGTGGTTCCGGGCACCGACGATGCTCGCCTCAACAGCTTTGGCATCTTCCTACAGCAGTTGATGGTCGAATTGGGTGCGTTCGACGGCAATCCCGCCGCCACTCGGTTGTTGGCCGAATTGAATACCATCGCCTTGCCGATGCGGCGTGACGGGGCCGGGCGGGTCACCAGGACCATGCAGGCCGGCGTCTTCGTCGCCCGCGCCGCGCCGATCCTGATCGGCGGCGACCCCAACACACCGCCACCGGGGGAGCAGACCCTGACCATGCCCCTGGAATGGCCCGCTATCGGGGCGAGCCAGGGTGCCCGCCTGACCCAGTTGGCGTTGGGGTGTCTCGCCCAACGTTTCGTCGCACTGTCGCCGGCCACGCCGAAATTCGACGGGGACGGACGTCGTTACGCGGTGCGTCCGTTCATCCGGGTGAAGGGGCACGACGATTGCCCGTCCCGGTTGGTCTGGGCGGACTACAGCGAACCGTTTAGGATCCTGCCCTGGTGGGATGGCGACGGGCCGGCGACGAAAATCTCGCTGCCAGACCCGAAGAGCTTCCGCAAGATGAAGCCGAATGTCACCTTCGAGCTGCCGCCCGCGCTTGCCAACCTGGTGCGCGGCGATCCGAAGAAGCTCGCGGATGGCGAGGGCTCGACCGGCGGCCTTGAAATCTTCTGGCTGTGCAGCT
>Ga0082335_1003493_pt1 | contig 25752 bp, 16 predicted proteins | sample Subgrocontami58m_FD_72375 | JGI IMG/M metagenome (GOLD analysis project Ga0082335, IMG submission 72375) | Subsurface groundwater microbial communities from S. Glens Falls, New York, USA - GMW37 contaminated, 5.8 m (SPADES assembly) (version 2) ...
TAAAAGAAGATCCCCGACCAGTAGGGGGCAGGCGCGTTCTGCGAGAACCCGGGATTCTCGCGCAGCGTGTAGTTCCGGGCCAGCCAGCCCGCCGCGGCGCGCACCGCCGGATCCTCCCGCGGCACCCCGAGCGCGAGCAGCGTGACCACGCCGTCGCACGTCGCGCTCCCGTACGAGCGGAAACGGACCCGGTTCCCCGGCAGCACCACCTGCCCGGCCTTGCTGTTGCGCGGATTGAAAAAGAAGCCGCCGTCATCGAGCGGCGTCGCCACGTCCGGCCGCTCCGCCACGTTCTGGCACCGCTTCACGAACGCCAGCGCCTTGCGCATCCCCGGTGACCCAGCGCTCTCCCCCGCCGCGGCCAGGCCTTCCACCACGCACGAGGTCACCGACAAGTCCCCGCGCACCGCGGACCGACGGAACTCGTCCCAGTAATTCCACGCGCCGTAGTACCAGTCGAACTCGCTCGCCCCGGCGGCGTCGAGCAACTGCGCCTGGTTCAAGTACCCCACCATCCGCCCGATCCACTCCCGATGCCGCTCGCGGTCGAGCCGCAGCAAACCCTGGATCGCAAACGAGGTGGCGTAGTTCTGCGCCCGCACCACCTCGGTCGGGTCGCCGACCCACCCCGCCGGCGCCGTGCTGCGCTCGAGAAAGCCCACGGCCTCCGCGACCGCGGCCTCGTGCGGCCGGCGGAACTCGATGGGAAGCGAGGCCAGCGCGAGCAGGATCAGGGCGGTATTGCGCGGGCTCGCCTTCACGTGCCCCTCGACCAGCTCCGGCGTGGCTGTGTTCCACGCCCCGTCCTCCCGCTGCTGCTCCACCAGCCACTGCACCCCCCGCTTCATCGCCTGGTCCAGCACCGGCCGCACCCGCATCGAGCCGAGCGTGACCGGGATCTCCTTCGAGTCCTCCCCCCGCAGCACCGTCAACCTGACCTGCGTCCCCGGGTCCATCTCCTTGATCGCCGTGAGAAACCGGTAGACGTCGTTCACCGGCACCCCGTCCAACTGCACGATCACGTCCCTGGGCTGGAGCCCCGCCTGCTCCGCCGGCCCGCCCGCGACCAGCTCCTTCACCTGGATCCCGGTGCGCCCGCTCTCCGGACGGATGAACTTCGCGCCCATCCAGCCCGCTGCGTACGCATCCCGCAATTCCTCGGCGGCCGCCGGGAGTGCGAGCGCGACCACGCACAGGAGTCGGAGTCCCGTCCGAATGCCGCGCCGGACGAGCGCTGCCACCGCGCGGGAATTGCCGTCCGCGCACGCACGGCGCGCCGCCAAGCCCGTCGGTTCCCGAGTCCACGCCGCTCCCCGCCCGACTCCCCCCCTCACTTCTTCCCCTCCTCGGGCGCGTCCAGGATCGCAAAGCTCTCTTGGATCGCGGCGAACGCCTCCGCGTACTCCCCCCACACGTCCGGCGGCGCGATGCACAGCACCCCGTACGTGCGCTTGTGCCAGCGGCAGAACAGCTCGTAGTCCGCCAGCTTGAACGTCCGCTTCTTGTCCTCCGTCTTCAGCACGATCTCGAACCCCGGCCGCACCCCGTCCGCCATCGTCGCGTCTTTCACCTTCAGATCGCGGCTCGTCAGCTTCTTGAAGCCGGGCCAGCGCTCGTGATTGAACATCTCGGTCATCCGCGCCAGGTCGGCGAAACTCTCCGCCTCCGGGTAGTCCTTCACTTCGACCACCACGATCACCGTGGGCTTTCCTTCCGCCCCCGGCGCGACCGGAGGCACCAGCCGCAGGCGGGCCGTCGGGCTCGTGCCCGTCGTGTCGAACGTCCACCCCGAGGGGCGGGTGACCCGGAACTTCGTGGTGCGGCTCACATACGTATCACCCTCTGTGTCCCCCTTTTCCTCCGCCGCGAGGTCGACGATGTCCCAGTCGAGCCTGACGATGCCCGCCTTCTCGTACACCCGGTGCGCGACCGCCTGCAACTGGCCCTGCAACTGCGCGCGCGTGAACGGGCTCCCCTCCACGCGCTGCGGGACCGGCCGCTCGAGCCACTTGCCGATCTCGCCCCAGTACGCGCCGTAGAACCGGCGCAGGAAGACGAACGCCTGTTCCACGTCCGCCTCGGCCTCGGGGAGCGGGGAAAGGAATACCGCCGCGCGGTACTCCCGCCAGTCGAGGTCGATCGTCCGCAGGGCGTCTTCCCAGTAGGTCTCGCTGTACCGGTTCCAGTCCTCGTGGATCTTGTCGCGCGCAGCGTCGCCCAGCGTCCCTCCGGCATTCTTCTTTTCGGCGTTCATGCGCGCAAAGACGAAAGAGCCGCGCTCCACCAACTGCCGAAATAGGGTCCGCATCCCGTTGATCGTCAGGCCGATCTTGTCCCGCACCAGCCCCAGGTCGCGCCCAGCCTCCTCCGAGGTGCCGACCAGCACCTGGACCGAAGCAACGTCGGGCGGGAATCCGCCCGGGATCGCCCCGACCACGTCGGCCGCCTGGTCGCGCGCAGTCGTCTCCGCCTGGAATGCATACGTGCCCGCGATCACCCGCCCCTTGGGGGCTTCGAAGCGGATCGAGAACTTCCCCTGCTCGACCCCGGCCCGGGCGAACGGACCCTGCGCGCCCCCGAACTGCACGGTCCCGACCACCACCACCCCGTCCGGGTAGCCGGAAACCACGCCGGACACCACGGTCTCGCCGCCCGTGCCCCGCTCGACCCTGTCGATCTTGAGGAACCGCCCCGGCTTCTCGGACACGAATCCGCCATCGGCCGGCGCGGCCGGCGCACCGGCCAGGAACGCGACCGCCAGCGCGAGCGAAAAGCGCCTCATTCGTCCCTCCACACCCATTCCGCCGCGCGCGGCGGAGTCAACACCGTGAGCGAAACGTCGTCGAGGATCGGGGTCACCATGAGCGGCCGGCTGCCGCGGCTCAGGAACGAGAACTCGTACTCCACCGCGGTGCCCGCTCCGCAGGGGCGGGCGTCCGGCAGAATGGGGACCCCCCGGCCGTCGCAGCGCGGGTCGGAGACGCCGACCTCGTCGGTCGCGGGCTTGCCTCCCCGGAAGCCCCGGAAGCGGACGGCGACGTCGATCGCGGGGGAAGGGATCGGCGTGGCGCCCCAGGCGCGCGGCAGGTAGCAGGTCCAGGCGATCGCGGCCAGCTCCGATCCCGCGGGGAGATCGGGCGGCAAGGTGAAGCGCCCACGGTGGGTGGCAGCTCCCGGCCCCGGCAGGGCCGCGGTCGGGAAGCGCGCGGGCGGAGCCGCCGGGGCGGGCGCGCGCGCGCAGACGAACTCGTCCATCGTCGCCGCGACGAAGCGATGGAGCGTCCGGTCCCCCATCGAAATCCCGCGCGGGGAGAAGGAGACATAGATGTCGCGGCTGTTCCCGCGGATCGAGTAGCCCCCCAGGCTCAGGCGGTCTTCCGTCGCGTTCGACCCGAGGGTGAAGAGGTTGCGGGTGGTCTTGTCCCCGCCGTTGACCCCGCCGCCCTCCTCGAAGGTCTCTGCGGGCAGGTCGAACTCGACCGCGCGCGCGTCGCCGTCGACGCGGAACACGTGGGAGGCTCCGCCCTCGAGGCCCGCGTCGCGCCAGCTCACGGATACATGGTGCCACTCGTGCGCGCGCCAGCCGGAGATGTCGTGGGCGCGCTCGGAGAAGGCCATCGGCCAGGGCGAAAGCGGCGAATTGACGGTGAGCTCCGTGCCCTCGAGGTAGAAGCGCGTGCTGACCAGCCGGAGGGCGGCGCCTCCGAAACGCTCGAGCTTGTGGGCGATCCAGAGGTCATGCCGCTCCCACCAGAGATCATCGTGCTCCCGGTCGTCCTGGACGATGAACACCCACGCCTCGTCGGTCCCCTCGTCCCCGCGCGTCATCAGCTTGACGAAGAACTCGAACGACCCGTCCTGCATCAGGTCGACGTTTCCGTCGGCGGCAGCGGAATAGTACAGCGCCTCCGGGTCGGGCGGCGGCTCGCCCGGCGCTGCGGTCCGCGAGAGCGTCCCGTCGGGCAGGAGGTCGCCGCCAAGCAAGACCGTCTTGGAGCCGAACGCACCCCCGACCTCGTCGCGACGCGGCGAGGGCGCCGGGTCCAGGGGCTCCGCCGGACCGCGGAAGCCGTCCTGGAATCGGAGCACCATGGAGCCGGGGGGCGCCGGGGCGTTCTCCCCGGAGATTTCCACGCGCCCGTCGTACTCGAGGACGGGCAGGCCCGCGCCCGCGCCCGGGTGGAACGACCCGGTCAGGTCGCGCAGCGACTCCGGATGCGAGAGCGCATTGGAGGCGACCGCGGCGGACTCCCAATCGCGTTGGCTGGTGTGGTGAAGGGTGCGACCGATTCGGACCACGGCGGTGAGCCCCTTTTCGGCGACGACCCGGGGGTTGCCTCCGGCATCCGTGGTCACGCGTCCGATCGACTCGATCTCGAAGAAGCCGAGCGGACCGAAGACCAAGAAGGTGGTCCAGCCGTGCAGGTCGGTGCGGTCGACGAGGGAGAGGTCGACCCAGGTCTCCGCGCCGCGCGGTGCCGGCCAATCCAGGTTGGCCTTGTTGTAGAGCGTGTTCGGATTGAAGTTCGCGAACAGCATCGCCCATTTCTGCCGGCGCACTTCGGGGCTGCCGCCGAGCAGGGCGTGGACCGCCGGGGTCGCCGCCCACTCCATCAGGTCGCGGAAGCAACGGAACGGCCCCTCGTACCGGCCGTCGCCGTCGAGATCGGTGAAGCTCTCGCCCGGGTCGAATTCCCGGTTGCCGTTGGCGTCCGCGAAGGTCTCCTGGCGCGCCAGCACGAGCGCGCGCGCGATGGTGGAAGCCTCGGCGTCGGTGATCGGAGGGACCGGGGGCTTGCGCAGGATGGCCGGCGAGCCGATTCCCGGCCGCGGGTACGGGTCGGTCGGGGTCTCGATCCGCATTGCGCGCGCCGAGAGCCCGCCCGCGATCACGGCGTAGAGCACGGGGTAAGGCGCGGTGTTCACGTTCACCGGGACCAGGGGCTCGCGCCGGTCGGTCCAGGATCCCTCGGCGGGATTGAGCCCACGGTCGGAGCCGGACACGGGGCGCGACAACTCCGTGCCCTGGTAACCTGCGGGGACGCCGCCCACGATCCCCTCTTCGCGGCGGATGCCCGCCACGGCGATGAAATCGCGCAGCTTCTCCCACTTGGCGGTGCCGCGGGCGGGATCGCCGGCGTACGTCGCGGTGAAGACCGCGCGCACTTCCTCCTTGGTCGCGAAGAACCGGGGCTGTCCCGGCGGGCGATTGCCCCGCGCCTGGGCGATGGCCTGGATGTCCGGCGCCTCCAGCGGATTCAGGCTGGAGAAGCCGGGCGGATCGGGCACCTGGGCCGCGATCGCCTCGCCGAGCCTGGCCAGGAGGTTCCGGTACACCGCCAGATGGGTCGCATCCATGTCGTGCTCGGGCGCGGTCGGGCCGCCGTAGAGGTTGAGGTTGAGCTGGCTCGTGGTGTCGAGGACCTTGAGGATGTAGTAGTCGCCGCCGGTCAGGTACGTGCCCGCAAGGTCGCCCGAAGCGGCGGCGCCCGGCGGCGCGGGCGGGGGCGAGGCCGTCTCGCACGACGGGTTCTGCGCGACGGCGAGCGGGATGCCGTGCCCGACGTCGACGGGAACCGGAGGCGCGGGAGTCATCACCCTGCGCGGACCGGCGTCGTCGTTGCGATACGCGCAGGGATCCCCGCCGGCTGCGACCGGCCGGGGGTCGCTCCAGGGGCGCGTCCTGAGCGTGCTCCGCAGCTCCGCGATCGCCCGGTCGACGCCCGAGACGGCGAGCATGCGGGCGCGCACCTGGTCGACGTAGGTTTCGGATACGCGCGCCTCGATCTGGGCCACGGTGACGAAGACGGTGCCGAGCAGACCGAGGAGCGCGAGGATGGAGACGCTCACGATCAGCGTGTAGGCGCGGTTCGGCCGGCCGGGCTTCGGCCGGATGGGAACGAAGCCGTGAAACGTGCGGCGCGTCTCACAGGTCCTCGGCCGGGAGAGTGGCACGTCCCGTACCCCGATTGGCGCCTGGAGGGCCGAAGGACCGGGGGGATCCGCGGGCAGGATCGCCCGCCAAGCGCGTCCAGCAGGGGGCGCCGGCCGTCCGGCGATTCCGCGGACGCGATCGACGCCGGGCTTTCTTCGGCGCGTTCGGCTACTTCGTTCCGTCCGCGCCGGCTTCCTCTTTCACTTCCTCGACCAGGCCGAGGATGACGGTGATGTTGTCGAGGCCGCCGCGGTGGTTGGCCATGTCGATCAGGAAATCGACGCCGCGCTCGAGGTCGTTCTCCGCATTGAGCAGGATGCTCTCCATCTCGAGGTCGGAGACCATGTTGGACAGGCCGTCGGAGCAGAGCAGGAAGATGTCGCCGGCCTGCAGCTTCTGGATCTGGATATCGGGCTGCACGGCTTCGCCGACGCCGAGGGCGCGGGTGACGATGTTCTTGTACTTGGAGAGGACGTTGGGATCGACCTGCACTCCCTGCATGCGGGAGAGTTCCTCGACCCAGGAGTGGTCGTGGCTGAGTTGCGCGAGCTTCTCGTTGCGCGCGCGATAAATGCGGGCGTCGCCGACGTTGGCCACGATCCCGTAGTCGCCGCGCACGAACAGGATCGCGATGGTCGTCCCCATCTTGCGCCGCAACGGGTCCTGGAGGTGACGATCGTAGATCATCGAATTGGTGCGCCGGAGCCAGTCGCCGAACAAATGGGCGAACTTGCCCATGGTCGCCAGCACGTCGGGCTTGCCGTCGTAGAGGACTTCGGTGGGGCTGGCGAAGATGACCTGCTTGCTGAGGAGCTCGACCGCCATTCCGCTGGCGACCTCGCCGGCCTCGAGGCCGCCCATACCGTCGGCGACCACGCAGAGCCCGTCCTCCTCGGAGAAGAACATGGAGTCTTCGTTGTTTTTCCGCTTCATTCCCATGTCGGACCGCCCGGCGATCCGAACGCGCAAATCCATGTTCCCGTTTCCTCAGGGAGTCGAACGAAGGTGACAGGAGGTATGGTAGCCGTCCCCGAAACCCATTTCAAGAAGAAGGAAAAGTCCGGTTCTCGATATTCTCTACGTGGTCGCCGGATTTTCCATCGGCTGGTTGGTGGGCGCGCGATTCGGGACACTACGGAGTTGGTTGCCCGGCCCATGGCTGGGCGCACTCCTCGGTTGGTTGGACCTGCGCCTGCTCGAGTCGATTTGCGAGACCGGACGCGTTCGGATCTCGAAGCTGCCCGCGCAGGATCCCTAGCCGCGGCATCTTGCGGATGCGCGGCGCGGGGGAATCCGAAAACACCCCTTGCTCTAACCCACGCGGCGTCAATCACTTGTTCCGTGCGCTCGCTGCACAAGCCCGTCGCAGGTCCGCACCAGCGCGTCGCAGGTCTGCTCGGGCTCGTCGCGGGGCCGTTCGAGCCGGTCGCGGGTTTGCACAGGCGCGCGGCAGGTTCGCCCGAGCTGGTCGCGGCTGCGCACAAGCTGCTCGCGGGTGTGCACGAGCACGTCTCCGACCTGCGCGAGGGATTCGCCGGTCGGCCGGGGTCGGTTGCGCGGCTGCCCAAGCCGGTCGTGAATCTGCGCGCGCGTTCCGCAAACAAACCCCTTGACGCTTGAACTCCGTAGGCATGGCGTCCTCGATGGCGGCGGCCCCTCAACAGACTCGGGGGGCTCAGGGGGCTACGGGAACCACGTCACCGCCTCGAGCGCAGCCGGGCCGCGGTCGACGAGCGGCGCAGCCCCGAGCTGCGGCCGGACCCGCGGGGAGTCGCCGCGGCCGAAGAGCGCGCAGAGCCCGTCCTGGTACACCAGCGTCCAGCCCGGCTCGCGGGCCATGCGGGCGACCACGGGCGCATCGAGCGGCATGAGCACCCACTCGGTCGGGTAGCGGTCGAGCGCCTGCCGCCAGCGATCGCTCTGCGCCTCCTGGAACTCGAGGTAGTCCTCCTCGATCTCGGGCGGGTAGACGGTGCGGAATCGGCCGTCGAAGAAGACTTTCATCCGCGGGCAGAGGTGCCACATCCCGTACTGCGCCCAGTCGAAGAATACCAGCAGGTTGCCCTCGAGCTTGCGCTCTTTCATGTGGCGCACCGCCTGCAAGGGATACTCCCCCGGTTCGCTGGGAAGCCCGAGCGGGCGGTCCAGGTGAAGGCCGGCGATCTTGAACGACAGCGCGGCGATGCACATCCCCAGCGCGGCCGACATCGCGCGGGGCGGGGTGGCCGGGACCCTGGGCTCGGGAAGAATCCGCCGCAGCGCGCTTTGCAGGTGCTCGGGAAGGCACGCGGCCGCGGTCATCGCGAGGAACGGTATGTGGCGCACGTGCCGGACGGCGAGGAACGCGGTGACCAGGAGCAGGCCGAGCTGGTAGAGATGGCGGTCGCGCCGGGTGAAGGCCCACGAGAGCGCGGCCAGGACCAGCAGGAGAATCGGGAAAGCGTAGTCGAGCGAGAAGCTGAGCGAGGCCCACTCGGTGATGGTGTGACGAATCGACATCACGCTGCGCTGGAGCATGGGATACAGCTCCGCGCCGTAGGGATTGGCCAGCGTGGCTGCGCCCGAGCACAACAGGATCGCACCCCGCTTCAGCACCACCTTGGGCGCAAGCTGATCCCGCTGCCCGCGCAGCCAGGCTTCGGCCGCTTCGCCCGCCTCGAACAGCGCGTAGATCCCGAGCCCGGACAGGAAGCCGCCGTGGCAATTGACCCAGAGCGCGATCACCAGCGGAATCGCGGGGGTCCAGTCGCGCCCCTTGTGCTTGCGCAGGTGCAAGAGGAAGAGCAGGAGCGCGAAGAAGAAGTAGGTGAACGTCTGGGGCCGGACCTGGATGCCGGGAGCGAGGCAGACCGCCAGGAAGAAGGCGAGGAGCGCCTGCTCGAGCGGCTGGGTACAGCGGTCGCGGATGATCCACAAACCGAGCAATCCGGCGCCGGAGCCGAGCAGCGCCTGAAGCAGGATCAGGCCCGCCGGCCCGAGCCACGCGTAGGCGTACGCCATCACCGATTCGGCGATCCACTCGTGGTTGTGCCAGGGCGCGGGCGGGTCCTGGCTGTAGGAGTAGGGGTCGACGCGGACCAGGCCGCTTTCGTTGCTCGCGAGGCCATAGAGCACGTGTCCCCAGAGGTCGGGGTCGACGTGCCGCATCGTGCTGAAGTGGACCACGAGCAGGACGAGCACCACGGGGAAGAGGCGGCCGAGAGGCGCGGCGGGGGCGGTCATGGCGAATCCGGCCTGGGGACCGGCCGCCCCGCCCGCATCAGGTACAGTCCGCCCGCGAGCACGGCGACGGCGCAGGCGAGCGGGAACGACGGCACGTGCGCTTCGCCGTGGAGCCACGGGACGGCGCGCAGATCCGGGTGCTTGGCCGCCAGCACCACGAGGAAGTTGTTCACCAGGTGGGCGAGGATCGAGTATCCCACGCTCCCCCCGCACACCCCGACGTACCCGAAGAAGAGCCCGAGCAGCGTGGTGACCAGGATGCGCACCGGGATCACGTGCATCAGCCCGAAGAGGAAGGCGCAGGCGACCACCGCGAGCGTCCGGCCGAGGCCGCGCTCCAGGCCGGTGAGGAGGTAGCCGCGGAACAGCAGCTCCTCGCATGTGGCGGGCAGAATCACGAGCACGAACAGGGCGGCGGCCCAATCGAGATCGACCAGCATCTGCAGCTCCTGCTGCAGGATCTTGCGGATGTCGAAGCCGGGCGAAGCTCCGCCATCAAACAGCTTCAAGCCCAGATTCAGGAGCTCGGTGAGCACGAGATAGCCCGCGGCCATGGTGGCGACGGTGAGTGCGGCCCGGCCCGGTGCCAACAGGCGCAGGCGGAAGCTGGCCCTGAAGTCCACCCCGGACAGCGCGGCGTAGGCGACCGAGGGCAGAAGGATCGCGAAAATGGAGGCGACCGGGGCGCGCAGCACGGGGGACTTTCCGCCCAGCACCACGCCCGCCGACACGAACAGGAACATCACCACGCCGTACAGCAGCAGCGCCTGTGCGGGGGTGGGGAGCGCGGGCACTGGAGCGCCTGCCGGTGACGGATCCGGCGCCGCGTCAGGAATCGGCGGGCTTCCCGGCGATGGGTCCGGCGCTGCTCCGGGAATCGGGACCCCTCCCGGCGGCGACCGGTCCGCTGCGTCCGGAGTCGGCGGGCCTCCCGGCGATGGGTCCGGCGCAGGCACGGGAGCGCCTTCCCATGCCGATCCCGGAGAACGGCTGTCCAGCGGGACATCTCTCATGACGGGGCGAGGTCTCCCTGCGCGATCTCGCGGCGCGCTTCGGCGATCTCCTTGCGGTCGCGGCCGGTCGCGAGCAGGACGCCGCCGGGAAGCGACAGCAGCAGGTTCGTCAGGCGTCCGAGCAGGCTGATCGTCACCGCCTCCGCGGCGGACATCCCGACCGGGCCGAAGAGCCGCACATACGCGGCTTCGCCGACTCCCAGGCCGCCCACCGAGATCGGCAGCGCGGCGAAGATCATGATCACCGGCACGTAGGAGCAGAAGTGGACCAGCGACACGCTTTCCTCCACCCCCACCGCGCGCGAGTACCCCCACGCCATCACCATCGCCGAAAAGTGGGAGAAGAGCGAGATCGCGAGCGCGTAAGCCAGGGCCATTCTGTGATTCTTGTAGAGCTGAAAGGCCGTATCGAGCTCCTGGCGGATCTTCTCGAAGGGAAGCCGCCGCAGCACCGCGGCGATCCACGGCCGCGAGCGCAGGAACGGATTGAAGTACACCACGGTTCCGAGCACGAGCGCCGCGAGCAGCGAGCCGATGATCACCGCGGCTTCCCGGATCTCGGGCCGCTCCAGGTTCAAGCAGATCGCCCCGAGCGCCACCAGCGCCAGCGCCGCCATCCCGATCACCCGGTCCACGACGATGCTCGCGACCGCGCGCGTCTTGAGGTCGGTGTCGCGCGCAACCAGGATCGCCTTGAGCAGATCGCCCCCGGTCGAGCCGAGCATGAAGTTGTTGAAGAAGACCCCGATGTACGCGAGCCGGAACACGTATGGCCCCTTCGCTTGCACCCCCACGACGCGCAGGAGCAGGGTCCAGCGGTGCGAGGTGATGAACAGCGGAATGAACCAGAGCAGGGAGAGCGGAAGCAGGAGGCCGAGATCGGACTGGCGCAGGACCGTGCCCATGCCCGGCTCGACCAGGGCGGGTTTCTCCGATTCGACCTCGTCGTCCTGCAGGGTGACCGGACGGCCGACCCGCGGCTGGAGCACGACGGACCCGCCCTCGCGCGCCTTGACTTCGCCGACGATGGTCCGGCCATCGCGGGTATGCACCTCGACGCCCGGCCGGTCGGAAAAGGGAATGCGGGTGAGGACGTACGCGATGAGCAGGACGCTCACCAGGACGCGGCCGACGCGGGCGAGGGTCTTCTTGCGCGTCATTCCTGCCTGGCCGCGGGTTCGTGCGCCGGAGCGCCGGGACGGGAATTCCACCACGCCTGCCAGGCCTCGCGATCGAGGCCGAAGCCCTGACCGGTGATCAACACGAGGGCGTTGGCGGCGGACTTGGCGACGCCCGGCTCCAGGTCGCCGAGCGCAGCGATCAGCGCGGGGATCGAGCGCTCGTCTTTGAACAAGGTCAAGCTGCCGGCGGCGGCGCGCTTCACGTCCACGTTGTCGTCGGTCACGAGCAGGGCCATGATCGGCTCCACGGCCACCGGGTCGCCCACGTGGCCGAGGGCGTCGCAGGCGTCCCAGCGCACCACCGCGTGGGTATCCTTGAGCGCCTCGAGCAGGTACGCCACCCCCTCGGGGTAGCGATGGCGGCCGAGCGAGCGCGCGGCCTGGGCGCGCACCAGCGGGTCCGGATCCTTGAGCAACCGGTCTACCAGTACGGTCATGGCATCCGGGCTGGGCGGAGCTTCGCCGATCGCCTGCACGGTTTCGCGGCGGATGTCGGCGTCCGGGTGCATCACATTGCGCGCGTCGGTCTGGGTCCCGCGGAAAAAGCCGCAGCCGGCGACCGGCGCGAGCACGAGCACGAGCGCGAGCACGCGGGCGGGGACACCAAAGCGGCGGGACATGACGCGGCAGGACCTCAAGGACGAACGCCCGGGGCGGATCGCCAGCGTCCCAGCGCGTCGGCGATCGCCTCGGCGATCTTCTGCCGGCTCCCGCCGTCGCTCAGGATCTTCTCCCCCTGCCGGTTGGACAGGAATTCGGTCTCGACGAGGACCGCCGGGCAGTCCGCCCACTTGATCACGAAGAAGCCCGCGCTCTTGATTCCCCGGTCGGGGATGCCGAGGGCGCTGAGCGACCGGTCGATCTCCTGGGCCAGGGCGCGGCTCCGGTTCGTGTGGCGGGTGGCGTGGCCCGAATTGCCGACGAACACCTCGAACCCGCGCACGCTGCGGTCGGAAGCGGCGTTGGCGTGGATCGACACGAAGGCGTCGGGGTGCATTTTCCGGGTGAACTGGGCGCGCCGGTCGAGGTCGGTGCGGACGTTCGCGGACAGCGCCCGGTCGCCGTCGCGGGTCAGGGAGACGGTCCAGCCGCGGGCTTCGAGGATCCGCTCGAGCCGGAGGGTGAGGTCGAGGGTCACCGTCTTCTCGAGGATCCCGGAATTCCCTTGGGTCCCCGGAAAGGGGCCGCCATGGCCGGCGTCGAGCACCACGCGCCCGCCGCCCGCGATCTGCGCGGACGGGGCGGGACGGGAAGGGCCCGGGGCGCTGCGCCGCGCCGGGACGGCTGCGAAGACCCGGGTCGGTGCGCGCAGCAGGCCTTCGAGGAGCGCGACCGAGGCGGCGGGGATGAGCAGGTCGTCCGGGCCGGTGAAGGGCGCGCCGGGCAGCACCTCGATCCGGTCGTCGACCATCGCGCGATCCATTCCCGCGCACAGGCGCACGACGTGGCCTCCGCTGCGCAGGATCACCCGCCCGGTGAGCGGGTCCTCGTCGAGCGCGGCGCCGAGGCGCAGCGCGAGGGCGCGGGAGGGCGTGCCGGACTGCCCGCGGGCGACAGGAGCGAGGATCACGACGAGCACGGCGGCGAGGGCGAGACGGGCAACGGTCACGGCGATTCCTCTCGAGGGCTGGGATCATAGCATGGAGCGGCGGCCCGGCGCACGAACAAGAAGGCCACGGCGCGGCGCGCGCCGCGAAATCCCAAATCCCAAAATCCCAATGAACTCCCAACTCACAACACCCAAACCCCGTTTGTGGGGTCGACTCAGGAGTTCGTCGCGCGCCGCGATGAAATGGTCAGACCGCCTGGCTGGGATTTGCCGCGGCCCATTCGCGGCGCAGGAGCGACATCCGCACCATGTCGTGGAACGTGTCGCGGTGGAAGTACTCTTCGCGCAGGACCCCCTCCTGCGAGAACCCGAGCGATTCGCACATGTGGCGCATCTTGGCATTGGTGGTGAAGAAAATCGTCCACAGCTTGTTCAGTCCCAGGTCGCGGAACGCGATGGGAATGAGCTGACGGAAAGCGGCCATCGCGTGACCCTTCCCCCACTCCTCTTTTTTCCCGACGACCATGCCGAGGCGCCCATTCTTCGCCGGCCAGTAGATCTGGTGGATCCCGATCTGGCCGACGTATTCCCCCGCGCCGGTCTCGATCGCGAACACCCGGTCGTCGGGCGAGGAGAAGAGCCGGGTCAGGAAGGCCGCCTCCTCCTCGCGGGTGTAGAGGTGGTCGAATTTTGCGAGGTTCTTGATGACCTCGGGGTCGTTGACCCAGCGCAGGACCGCGTCGACCATCCCTTCGACGTCCGCGGGCTTCAGCGGCCCGCGCAGGCGCGTATCCGACATCGGCGTGTTCCTTGACACAGGGAGGGAAAAGCCCGAATCTCGACGGCGCAGACGACGAACCGAGGACCGCGCCGATGACCACGCCCGCCCCGGAAGCCTTTCCCTGCCTGGTCCTGGGCGGAGGCGGCGCCAAGGGCGCCTTCCAGGTCGGCGCGCTCGACTACCTGGTGAGCGCCTGCGGCATGCGCTTCCCGCTGATCACGGGGGTCTCGGTGGGCGCGCTCAACGGCGCCGTGCTGGCCCAGACGCCGCCGGGCGATCTGGCGCAAGCGATCGCCACGCTCAAGACCATCTGGCTCGCCGAGATCCGCGGCAACGACGACGTCTACTTGCGGCGTCACCTGGGCGCGAGTTCGATCGTACTCCTCAAGAGCGACAGTCTGTACGACAACACTCCGCTGCGCCGGTTGGTCCAACGCTATCTGCGCCTGGACGAACTGCGCGCCTCGCCCACCCGCTTCCGCGTCGGCCGCGTGTCGCTCATGAGCGGCCGCTACGTCGCGGTCGACCAGGCGCGGATCACCCTCGACGACATCATCGCGAGCACCGCGTTTCCGTACTACTTCGAGCCGGTCACCATCGACGGCGAGCCGTGGGCCGACGGCGGACTGCGCAACGTCGCCCCGATCGAGACCGGGCTGGAGATGCTCCGCGACTGCGCGCCGCCGGGGTCGCGGCGCCTCCTGATCGCGGTGCTGGCGACCCCGACCACGGTGCGCCCCGTACAGAATATCGACCACCTGGACGACGCCCTGAAGATCCTCGAGCGGGCGATCGAGATCCTGGGCGCGGAAGCGTACGAGCAGGACCTCCGGCTCGCGGACGACACCAACCGCCACACCGGCGCCCTCGAGCGCTTGCGCGCGCGCCTGATCGTCGGCGGCAAGACCCCCGAGGAGGCGGACCGGCTCTTCCGCGAAGCCGGCATCGAGCCCCAGCCGTACCCTTCCTGCGACATCGTGAAGATCGAGCCGACGACGCGGTTCCAGAACGTGCTCGACTTCTCCGCGGCACGCCTCCGGCAGGCGATGGAAAACGGCTGGGCGGCCGCCGCGGAGGCGGTGAAGCAGGCGCGCGAACGCGGGGTGCCGGTCTGATGCGGTTTGTGGGTCCGGAACGGGCACCCGAGCCCGCGGGCGGGACGGCTCGCGGCGGTGCACGACGGACGCTGATCGGCTACGGGCCGGCGCGCTGCCCCGGGACGGAGCACCCTGGCGGTCGCGGCGCGCGCTGCGGGTCCCTCCCGCAAGTGACACGCTCACCGTGGTTTGACGATTCGGGCCGGCTCCCGCAGAAGCGGGCCCGCGGCTTGCCCCTCCAGGGTCATGAGTCGGGTCCATCCGTCCGTAGGTCGAGCTTCTTCCAGCCCTCGAGGAGCGCCACGACCTCGTCGTGGCCCTCGTCGCGGGCCACCTCGAGCGGCGTGCGGCCATCGTCGTCCTTGGCCTCGGGGTCGGCTCCTTTTTCGAGCAGAGTGCGCACCAGGGACGCGTGCCCGCCCTTGGCGGCAAAGCGCAGCGCGGTCCAACCGGACGCGGTTACGGCGCGAACGTCCGCGCCATGGGTGATGAGCGCGGTCGCGATCTCCCCGGCCCCCTGCGCGCAGGCGAACATGAGGACGCTGTTGTCCGATTCGTCCCGCGCGTTGACGTCCCCGCCCTTCGCGATGATCGCCTGGGCGATCATGGGATAATCGCCGAAGGCCGCATTCATCAGCGCGGTGCGGCCCTTGTTCTCGCGAATCTCGAGGCCGGCGCCCGATTCGAGGAGCAACCCGGCGGTCTCCTCGTGACCGAACTCCGCGGCGTACAGCAGCGCGGTCCAGCGCGAGCCGCTTTGCGCGTCGGTGTCCGCCTTCCGGTCCAGGAGCGCCTTCACGATGGGGGAGAAGCCGAAGCGGGAAGCGTACATGAGCGCCGTGAAGCCCTTGCCTTCCGCGGTGTCGGGATCCGCCCCCGCGTCCAGCAGGGGGCGCACGCATTCCGTGTGGCCCTTCTTCGCGGCGTGGATCAGCGGCGTCCAGCCGTCCTCGTCTACCGCGACGACGGACGCGCCCGCGTCCAGCAGCAGCCGCACGAGATGGGCGTGGCCGTTCGCCGCCGCCACCATGAGCGCCGTGAGTTCCCCGCCCCCGCGCGCGTCGACCTTCATCCCCCCGGCGAGCGCCGCCCGGACGGCCGCGTCGTCGCCGGAGAGGGCGGCCTGCAGCAATCGGTCGCGCGCCGCGACAATCCGCTCCGCGATCTCCGCGTGCCCCTTCTCGCTCGCGAGGTCGGCCGCGGCTTTCCCTGCGTCCTCGCCTGCGCTCAACCGCAGGCCCGGGTCGGCGCCGCGGCCGAGGAGCAGGTCGACGCAGGCGCCGTGCCCTTCGAGCGCGGCGAAGATGAGCGCGGTACCCCCGCCGTCCGTTTGCACGTCGGGATCCGCCCCGCGCGCCAGAAACAGTTCCACGATCGCCTCGTGTCCTTCGGCGCAGGCTTCCATCAGGGCGGTCCAGTTCTGCCCGCTCCGGGCGCCGACCTCGGCGCCCTTCTCGAGCAGCAGTTCGGCGATTTCCCGATCGCCCTTGCGCCCGGCCCAGAAGAGGGCCGAGCCGCCGTCCGCGTCGCGCGCCATCAGGGACGCTCCCTGCGCCAGCGCCTCTCGCACCCCCGCGAGGTCGCCTCGGGTCGCGGCCGCGAAGAGGCGCGCATCGGGGGCCCGGACGCCGGCCAGGTCGGGCACGCGTTTCGCCGTCAGCTTGGGCGCCAACAGCTTCATGATGCCCGGGTGACGGTGGACGCCGGCCGCCATCTCGACGTCGCGCACGATCTCCGCGCCGTGCTCGAGGAGCGTCCGGGCCATGTCCACCTGGCACCCGCCGCAGGCCTTGGCCAGGGCCGTGAGGTCGGTCTGATCCCGCGCGTTCACGTCGGCGCCGTTGTCGAGCAGGAGCCGCACCATGTCCGCCGATCCTTGACCTGCGGCCAGGCAGATCGGGGGATCCTCGCCCGGCCTGGCGTTCGCCTCGGCCCCCTCCTGCAGGGCCGACGCGGCCCGGTCGAGGTCGTCGCTCCAGATCGCGTCGACGAGTTTCTTCGCGGCCTGCACCGCCGCGGCCGCGGAGACCGTGCGGCGTGAGATCTTCGGGATGGGCCGGGCAGGCGGTTTGAGCAGTTTCTCGACTTCGACGTGCGCCTTCAGCCGGGCGTAGTCGTAGGCCGTGCGCAACCCGAGGCTGCGGAGGTCGGCGCGGGCACCCAGACCGACCAGGACTTTCACGACGCCCGCGTGGCCATTGTCGGCAGCGATCATGAGGGCGGTCAGCTTCTCGTTGGACTGGGCGTCGATCCTGGCGCCGCCGGCGAGCAGGAGCCGCACCGCCTCCGCGGATCCGGCGGCGCTGGCGCGCAGGAGCGGGGTTTCCCGGTTCTCGTTGGCGGCGTCGACCGGGGCGCCGCGGTCGAGCAGCGCCTTTACGGAATCGGCGTCGCCCCGGCCGGCGGCGAAGAAGAGCGCGGTGGACCCGCTTGGAGTCGCGTACCGGACGTCGGCGCCCCGGTCCAGGAGGAAACGCACGGTCTCGGCGTTGCTGCCGATGCAGGCGGCGATCAGGACGTTGGCCGATATATTCCGATCCACGGCGGTCAGGTCCGCGCCGCGCGCCACGAGCAGCCGGAGCAGCTCCGCGTGTCCTTCCCCAGCGGCGCTCAGCACCGGGGTGATCCCCTGGGCGTCGGCCGCGTTCACGTCCGCGCCGTGTTCCAGGAGCAGCTCGGCGACGCCCCGGTGGCCGTTCTTGACCGCGAAGAGCAGCGCCGTCCAGGCCGCGCGGCTCCGCGCGTCGACCCGCGCGCCCGCCTCGAGGAGCCGTGCCACGAGCTCGCCGTGGCCGGCCCCGGAAGCGGACATGAGCGCGGTCCAGCCCTTTGCGCCCTCCGCGGCGTTCACGTCGGCGCCGCGGCCCAGCAGCATCTCGACGATCTCCGCATGGCCGCCCAGCGCCGCCGTCAACAGGGCTTCCGGCTTCACCTTCGCGCCCCGTTCCAGGAGGCGCCGCGCGATTTCCGCCGAGCCCTGCCGCGCCGCGCCCAGGAGCGCGTTCGACCCGTCCCCGGCCATGAGGTCGGGATCGGCGCCCTGCTCCAGCAGGAGCTTCACGACCTCGGCATGCCCGCCCAGGGCGGCCTGGATCAAGGCCGTCCGGCCGTCGCGGTCGGCCGCGTCGACCGCCACCCCGCGCTCCAGTTCCTCCTTCACCACCGCCACGTCGCCCTCCGCGGCCGCGGCCACGAGCCCCGGCGTGGGAGTGTCCTCGTACGCCTTCGCCGCAGCGCGCCGCTTCTCCTGCTCCGTCTCGAGCAGCGTCCTCACCTCCTCGTGGTCGTTGATCTTGGCGAAGATGACGGCGTCGTCGGCGATCTCCGCCCCTTTCCCGAGAATGAGCTTGACCACTTCCAGATTGCCCTGGGAGGCGGCGGTGGTGAGCGGCGTCGACATGGACCCGCGGAGGCGGACATCGGCCCCTCTTTCGATCAGGAGCTTCGCGACTTCGGTCTGCCCGTTCCCGATCGCCCAGCACAGGACCGTCTGGCCGAACTGGTCCTTGGTGTCGACCCCGGCGCCCCGATCCAGGGCGTCCCGAGCGGCGTCCACGTTCCCTTGTTGAGCGGCTTCGGTCAGTTGCAGGTCGGCAGACATGTGGCTACCCCCCTTTGGTTCATGGCGGGCCCGGCCGCGGACGCCGCTGTTTCCGGTCGGAGCGAGAGCAGCTTCGCCGACTCCCGCAGCGACTGCAAGGGTTTCCCGTCGCCGCGTCCGTGACCGCCTTGCTGTACGCCTCTACTTCGTGCGCACGCCCGCGGTCGTGGCCTGGTAGCGCTCGTGGCAGGAGACCCCGGCGAGATCCAGCCGACGCTGCCGTCGGAATGCAGCGCGTTGAAGTCGTTCTCCGGGTCGACAACTCCGTGGTTCGCCTCCTCCGGTGCCTGCGCCAGGTCTCCCGCGATGCACGTGTCGGCCTTCACCTGCTCGGACAGCCGGTGCCCGGGGTACGCTGTCGCGTTGGCCAGGTCGGGGCCCGAATAGTCGAGACTGACGAGGCTCGAACTCGGGCCGCCCCGACGGGACCGGTAGACCTGGCACTGGTAGACATGGTCTTCCCCCGGGCGCCGGGAGACCGCGCGGGTGTTGGCCCCATCGGGGGACAACGGTGCGCCCGCGGGGAGAAGCCAGCCGGCGGCCAGGTAGTCGGAGAAGGTGCGCACGGCCCGGGAGCCCCCGTTGCGCACGTCGACCAGCAATCCGAACGCCAGCGCGCCGAGGACCGGGCCGATCCAGAACGCCGAGGAACGCGGGGACAGGACCGCGTACGCGATGCCGGTGGCGAGGACGAGGCCACCGAAAAGGGCGATAGCCTGCCAGGGGGTCCCGAGCGCCCGGCCGCCCACGACGACGATGGCGAACAGCGCGGCCGCGGCGGCGTGTCCTGGACGTGGTAGCGCGGACTGCCCCCGCGCTGCATCGCGGCGGCGATGCCGCCCTGGGCGTATTGGGTATTGCAGTCGGTGATCCCGGTCTTGGTGACCACGATCACCCGGCCGAATCGGCTGGCCTCGATCGCCGCGCGCAGACCGGCGATCCCGCTCCCGATCACGGGAAGGACGTCACGAGAGGCGATCCGCATCAACCGCTTGCGTAGCCGGCGAACGTACGTGCGGCGCCGCCGCGGGATCGACAGCGGCGCAGGCGAGCGCGATCGCGCGATCGCTTGCTTCTGTATGGGCCGGCGGGCATATTCAACGCTGGCTCGCTCCCGCACGGGCGTTCCTCTTTTCCTGCCGAGATTGGAGGCGACCTTGTCGACTGCGCGTTCAGCGGTGGTTCGTTGCGCCCTGATCGCGTGCCTCGCGTGGGCGGCGACGGCAGGGGCGCAGCCGGAGGATGCCGAGCAACGACTGCGCGAGTTCCTGTACGGGTCGAAAGTCCTCCTGCGCGAGTGGTCGGACTCGATCGACCGCGCCGAGTTCGACCTCGACGCGCAAGCCGCTCGACTGGGGTCCGATCCCTTGATGGCGTTCGCCTTCGTCCGCGATCACATCCGGTACGAGGCCTATCCGGGCGCATTGCGCGGCGCGCAAGGCTGCCTGCGCTCGGGGGCCGGAAATGCGGTCGACCAGTCGATCCTGCTCATCGAGCTCCTGCGGCGCTCGGGCCACCGAGCATCCCTGGTCTTCGGGACGCTCGACGAGACCACGGCATGCAGTCTGATCGTGGACAGTGCCGCCTGGTGGTCCAAAGGCAGGGTCCCCGACTTGGATCTGCCGTACGCACTCGATGTCGCCTCCGTTCGCGAGGAGCGTGCCGCGGCACTCGCGGCGCTGGATGCCCGAGTGCAACGACGCATGGATCGGCTCCTGGCCGCCCTCGACGGGGCGCTCGGGGATCGAGCGCGGGGAGGCACGGCGGCGCGCGGCGGGGTCCCCTTGGCGACCGCCGTCTCCTGGGCTCGCGCGCACGTCTGGGTCCGGCTTCACCGCGACGACGGCGACCTGGACCTGGATCCGAGTTTCGCGTTCTTCGGGGAACCCGGGCAGCGCCACGCCGAGGCCGAACGGGTCGCCGAGCAGATCCCGGAGGAAATCTGGCATCGAATCCGGTTCCGCGGCCTGGTGGAGGTCCATGCGGGGGGCCAGGTCCGCGAAGAGGTCCTGTTCGAGACCTCGCATCGCGCGCCCGACCTGGCGGGCGCCCCGATCGTGCTCGAGTGCGCTCGCGACGCGGAGGCGGGCGCCGGCGCCATGGGTGTCGCGCTGGCCGGGAAAGGGCGTCATCGCCTGGTGCTCCGGATCGCCGGCGAGGAGGCGGGCTCAGGCACGTTCGTGCTGGGCAGGTCGGATGCGAAACGGAACGGAGGGGGATTCGGCGGGATGCTGGGAGGGCTGGGGGGAGAGGAACGCGCGGCTCCGTCGACCGTCTCGGTGGGCGTGGAGGCGGTGCTCACCGGGCCGGGCGGCGCTCCCTGCTCGGAGCGCCGCTATCTCCTGGACGCGTGGGGCCATCGTGGGCGGCAGGTCAAGGACGTCGGCGCGCTGAAATCGGTCGCGGTCGACGCCGCAGCCGTGGAGGGGTTGGAGGGGACCGCGCTCTGCTTCGCCGTGGAGACGGGCGCGGTGAACGGCGCGTTCGTCCAAGCGCGGATCCTGGCCGCGATCCTTGCGGCGTTCGAATCCCTGCAGCTCGCCGATGGCAAGCTGCGCTGTACGGCGGAGTCGGGCGACCTGGCGGCGCGTCTGTTTGCCGACGCCTACCTGCACTACTTCGACGCGTTCGTCGCGCGCCGGCTGGATCACGCTGGTTGGAGCGCCGAGCCGCGACTCCTCATGACCGCCGTGGGTACGGCTGCCGAGGTCCGCTTCCTGCGCTTCGACGTGACCCGCGACCCCCGCAGCTTCCTGCGGGAATCGCCGTACGACGCCTACCGGAGTGGGTTCGAAGCCGGGCTCCTGGCCGCGATCCTCGAGGAGGAGTTGACGCTCGATCCGCTCTCGCCTCCCGCGGAGGCGCGCGTGCCTCATGGCAGCGCGCGGGCCCTCGAGGACTCGCTCCCGAGGGGGGCGCCGCTGCGCATCGAGTCGGGAGGCGCGCTCCCGCCCGCCTCCGTAGAGGCGCAATCGCGCATGCGCGCCGCCCTCGAGTCGGGCCGGATCCTGATCGTACCCGTGGCGCAGCCGACGGAGCTGCCGTTCGCCTGGTTCGAGTTGGATCCCGCGACGGGTGTGCTGGAAGCCGCCCTGGAGACCGGGTTGCACGAGGGTTCGACCGAGTACACTCTTCTGCAGAAGTACCGTTCGGTTCAGACCAAGGCTGCGCACAGCTTCGCCAACCTCATCCGCAACGTGATGCAGTGCGTCGTCAAGAACCTGGACGAGCTGTTCATGGGCGCGATCAACGCGACGGTGGGCGGGGTCGATCTCGTCGACGCGGTCGAGCTCGCGCAAGCGGGCATCCAGTGCTTCCTGAAGACGCGCGGATCCAAGGCCCACCGGAATCCCGCGTACGACTGGCGCGGCATGAAGAAACCGACGGTGGCCGATCCGGAGTTGCGCAAGATCGTCAAAGAACTATACCGGCCCGGGGCGGAGATCGGCAGCGGCAGCACCGCCGATGCGATCCGCCACACCCTCCGGACCGAGGATCTCGTCAAGGGAAGCGATCACCTGCTGAAGGGAAAGCAGAAAATCCAGAACCTGGCGGACTGGTTGAAGGCGAATCCGCACGCCGGCCGTTCGGACCGCAAGGCGGCGCAAGACATGATCATGGACCTGCTCGACGCCATCCACGGTCCCCCGTAGCGAATCCGACCTGCATCCCGCTGCGCCACGCGCGCCGAAGGAGATCTACCCATGCTGAACTTGAAAGAGTCCATGCGCCTCGTGCTGGAATGTTGTCCCGATTTGCGCCCACGATACGAAGCGTTTCTGGCGGACCGGGGCAGTCATGTCAACCCGTGCGGAGACATGTCGGAGTGGATGCGCTACGTCGCGAACATCTTCGAGCGCGAGGTCAATGCTGCCGTCCGTGCCCAGCGGTTGCGCCCCATTTTCGAGCTGGCCGAGCGGCTGATGCGCGAGAGTGAACCGGCCGTGAGGGACGGCGTGGCGACCTGCTTTCTCGAGAGCCTGCAGAACTGGGCGGCCCATGGCAGCTTCGATCCGCGCGAGTTCAGCTCGTTCCTGGGGGAAGAGTCGCGCGATTTCTGCCGGGGGATGGACGAGTTCTTCGGGGTTCAGACGCCGGGGCTCTGGGACGGTGTCGATCCCGACAAGGCGCCCGCCCCCCCGCCGCCGCCGCAACCCGCCGCGCCCGCGAAGGCGCCTGGGCCCGGAAAGCGCCCGCGACCGCGCAAGAAGACGCCGAAGGCGGCGAACCGCCGACCGCAACCCGGCAAATCCGGTCGCTCTCGCGGCAAGGGCGGGAAGAGGCGGCGATAGCGCGGCACGACCCGAAGCGGGGGGCCTCGCTCGTCGCATAGGGGGCGCGGCTGCCTCATCCGCCCGCGTCCAGCGCAGGGTCGCGGCCGGGCTTCAGCGGAGGTCCGCGACGATCTCGACGCCGGCGGTCTGTGCGGTCCCCGCGCGCGCTTCGGGAAAGAGCACGGTCAGATGGAGGAACTCGTGCCCGGAGTCTTGCTCCAGCCCCCAGAGGATCCTGGTCGGGGGGATGGACTCCGCGCCGATCCCAATCTGCGGCACTGCAACGGACTTCACGGTGGATCCCGTCGGCAGCATCGCGACCAGCGACACCTCGGCGGAGCCGTCCCGGGCCTCGTAGTAGCTCTGGGAGCGGTACTCGGCGAAGGGGAGCTCGGACGGCGGGCGGACGGCGGTCAACCGCCAGCCCTTGCCCTGCGCCTTCACCAGAACCCGCCACGGCGAACCCGCGGCCTCGCGGACGGGTTGGAGCGTCGGATCCCCGTAGAAGGCCACGCCCGCCTGCATCTGGCGCAGGTCCTCCAGGCCTTCGTCGGTGTCCCCCTCGTGCAGATCGGCGGGCTCGGGCATGCCGCCGTCCCACTCCAGCGTCATGCGATCGACCTGGGCCTTCGCGGCGTCGCCGCAGGTCGCGCCGTCGTAGAGCAGATCGCAGAAGGCCTGGATGGCGAGGATACCATGCCACGATCCGACCCCGGCAAAGTAGCCCGACGCTCCGGACTCCAGGACCGCCAGCGCGAAGGTCTCCTCGGGTCGCAACTCGGTGACGCGCACGTGGCCGTCCCTGGCCCAGAAGACGCGTGCCAGGGATCCGGTGAGGCAGGCGCAGTTGACGACCACGGCCGGGGAGAGGTCGGCGTCGCGGAGGTCCAGCGCCTGGAAGCCGTACGTGATCCCCTCCGGCGCTCCGTGCCCGGTCAGGAGGATCAACCGGTTGCCGGCGAGGCCGGCGCGGCGATCGGCGAGGAAGCTCTCGCGCTTCGGGTCGTCGGCCGCGATGCGGAGCGTACCGAGGCGGAAGGTGGTTCGGCCCACGGCGAACGGCTCCACCGACTCCAGGGAGCGGTTCCCCGGCGCGGTGGCGAGGTAGGTCAGGCGCGTGGGCAGCTCGGGGCCGCGCAGGGCTTGCGTCCGCTTCCAGAACGTCGCGGCGCGCTCGGCGTCCCTTCCCGTCACGAGGCCGACCCGCAGGTCGAGGAACGGATCGTCGTCCACCGCCACCGCCGCACGCAGCAGGCGATGCAGGAGATTCTGGTCCACGCGTTCGGCCGGGAGCACCATGATCGCATACGGCGCGGCCGCGCGGCGGAGGTCGCGGGCCCAATCCACCTTCCCGTCCGGGTCGAGGCGGACGAGGGGGGCGTGGCGCTCGGCGGCGATCGCTGCGGCGAGCCGGCCGAAGGCGGAGTCCGCCGGCTCCGGGGTGAGAACCACGAGCGGGGTCGCGACCGCGGAGGGCAGCCAGAGCAGGGCGAGCAGCGCGGCGCAGGAAAGAGGGCGTCGTTTCATGCAGGTTGGCGTTGGCCTCCGATCGACCCCGCGGATCCGGGGCGCGCACGCGCTCACACCTCGCTCGACTTCTGCCAGCGCGGGTCGACGCGGTCGGGGTAGTCGAGCCGGAAGTGGACGCCGCGGGTCTCCCGGCGGCGCAGCGCGCAGCCCGCGATCGCGCGCGCGGTGAACAGCATGTCCTGCAGCTCCCATGCGGCCATCGAGAAGAACTCCTTGGTGAGCACGTAGCTGCGCCAGTAGTCGATCTTCTGCAATGCGTCCTCGAGCCCGCGCGCCTCGCGCTCGACGCCGACCTGGCGCCACATCAGGCTGGTCAGCGAATTGCGCACGTCCTCCACGTCGATGAAGCGCGAGCGGTCCATCTCCCGCTCGTGGCGCAGCGGCGGCTGCGGCGTCTCCCGTCGGCCGATCCCCTTGCCGGCGTCGAGCCCGACCCGGGCGCCGAAGACCAGCCCCTCGAGCAGCGAGTTGCTTCCCAGGCGGTTCGCGCCGTGCAGCCCGGTCGAGGCGACCTCGCCGCAAGCGTACAGGTTCGCGACGTCGGTGCGGCCCAGGAGGTCGGTCTTGACCCCGCCCACCATGTAGTGGCAGGCGGGCCGGACCGGGATCATGTCCTTGACGATATCGATGCGGAATTCCCGGCACTGCTCCCAGAGCGTCGGGAAGCGCTTCTTGATCGCCGCCGGCGAGATGTGGCGCACGTCGAGGTAGGCGTTGGTGTCCTCGGTCAACTTCATCTGCCGGATGATGGCCCGGCTCACCACGTCGCGCGGGGCGAGCTCGGCGGAGGGGTGATGGGCGGGCATGAAGCGCAGGCCGTTGCGGTCGCGCAGGAGCGCGCCTTCGCCGCGCACGGCCTCGGAGATCAGTGATCGGGTGGCGCCGGCGACGTAGAGCGTCGTGGGATGGAACTGCACGAACTCCATGTCGCGCAGCGTGGCGCCCGCGCGCTGGGCGAGCGCGAAGCCGTCCCCGGTGGCCACCTCCGGATTGGTGGTCTCGCGGTAGAGCTGCCCGAGCCCGCCGGAGGCGAGGATCGTCTTCTGCGCGTAGATCGCCCGCGTCCCATTGCGCCCATCGAAGGCCAGGATGCCGACGCACCCCTCGCGGGTGGTCAGCAGGTCGATCGTGAAGGTATGGTCGAGCACCTGGATGCTGGAGGAGGCGAGGGCGCGCTCGACCAGCACGCGCTCGAGCTCGCGGCCGGTGGCGTCCCCGCCCGCGTGGAGGATGCGCGCGCGCGAGTGGCCGCCCTCGCGGGTGAAGTCCGGCTGCGACCCCTTCAGGTCGAAGCGGGCGCCCCAGGCGCGGATCTCCTTGACCCGGGTGATGCCTTCCCGGACCACCAGGTTCACCGTGCGCAGGTCGCACAAGCCCTGGCCCGCCTGGACCGTGTCCTGGACGTGGTAGCGCGGACTGTCCCCGCGCTGCATCGCGGCGGCGATGCCGCCCTGGGCGTATTGGGTGTTGCAGTCGGTGATCCCGGTCTTGGTGACCACGATCACCCGGCCGAATCGGCTGGCCCCGAACGCCGCGCGCCGACCGGCGAGCCCGCCCCCCGCCCCCACC
>Ga0082335_1003494_pt1 | contig 25748 bp, 22 predicted proteins | sample Subgrocontami58m_FD_72375 | JGI IMG/M metagenome (GOLD analysis project Ga0082335, IMG submission 72375) | Subsurface groundwater microbial communities from S. Glens Falls, New York, USA - GMW37 contaminated, 5.8 m (SPADES assembly) (version 2) ...
ATTTCCGCAATGCGGCGGGCAACGGCCGCGTGGCTATAAGGACTGCCTTGATAAGATTTTCGGAGATCCGCGTGGGCATCAAGCTGCAGAACCGATAATCGTGGATATTTATCCTTCATTGCCTGTACGGCGCCCAGGGACAGGCTGTGTTCCCCTCCCAGCATGACGGGAGTTTTTGCGTGGGCTAGTATCTGGGCAACCTGTTGACGCACGGCGGCAACCATTCTTGCCGGCCCGCGGGCGTCCGCCTCCAGCGGCGCCGTGGTGTGGATACCCGCCAGATAGGTCTCTTTTTTCAGCTCCTCATCATAAAGCTCCATGTTGGCGGATGCTTCCAAGATAGCGCCTGGGCCACGACGGGAACCGGATTGATAGGTCGAAGTCAAGTCGTAGGGAACCGGTACAACAACAAAGGCCGCCTCGGAAAAAGAGGTGCATCTTGCATCCAAACCACCGTAATTCATAATTCTATGCACCGCCGGTAAATAATTCCAGTTTTACAAGTTCCGTTAAACAGGACGAGTTCATTCACGAAATGTGTTGCTAGCATATCCATGGTTTTTTGTCCATTCGCCACATTGCCCACCTTCATTAACGTCTCACCGCAGACTGGAAATTGGTGAGGTTGAAATTGCCATCTTCGTAGCAAAGGTAGGAGGAATGGTGTTCCCAGTCGCCAAGCAGAACTAAGGTTTTTGTTACACCACTGCTGACTTCAGTCACTTCCAGCAAATGTTCGTGGCTATGACCCAGAATGACAGCATCGAAACCATCCTTAAACTTGCGCTGAGCAAAACGGCGCATTTTTCTCGCCATGGTGTCGGCTGATTCCACGGTCATTTCCTTGCTCAGGCAGGAGCAGATTTGGGCTATCCGCCAGAGGAAAGGGATGGGCAAAGACTTCTGCAACTTATAAAAAAAGCTGCTCCGGAGGAAACTTCTCAACAGCAGATATCTCTTATTCCGGCTATCCACCGTGTCACCGTGCGAGATGAGCACGCGGCATCCCTCCAGATTAAGGGTGGCCCACTCCCTTATCACTTCCATCCCCAGTTGCCTTGCAAAGTAGTCAGACAGTAAAAAATCATGATTTCCTTCGCACAGGTGGACCCTGATGCCGCGTTCTTTCATATCCGCCAGCATTTCCACGATATCCCGGAATTCCGGATAAACAAACACCCCGCTGGAAAACCAGAAATCAAAAAAATCTCCAAGGATATAAAGGTCCCCCACGTCGGTAAGCTTTTGACCAATGTCCGTCGTTGCGCCCGTCTGCCGTACAGTTTTCAAGGCGCCATCGCCCGTTCCCTCTAAACCGGCTAAAAACTCCATGAGATTAAGGTAACTAGGAGCATTGCGGTGGCGGAGATGAGCATCGGATAAGAACAATATCTTCATATTATCAACAACACACTTGAATAAAAGGATTTTAAACGCTTTACCGGGAAACTTTTGTCCGAGGGGGCCTTCTTAGCATAAAAAGTTCTGCACCAAAAGCTAAAATTGGCGGAGCTGTCAAATGTCCCTGCATGAATAATTTTTCGGGGGCGTGCGGGGCTATCTTTTTCAGGGAAGATTTGGTTCCTGTGCGCTGGAGGAGCGCCATCTGATTGACGCTGCTCGTTATGTGGAAATGAATCCGGTTCTGGTAGGGATCGTCAAGGTAGCCTGGGACTACCCTTAGTCGAGCGCCCGGCAGGAGATTTATCATTCATCGAATTGCTGGAAAAGATGATCGGCCGCACTATTAAGCAAGGGAAACTAGGGATGCCAGTGAAGAGTAAGTTGGGAAACTGTATTATGCTCCCCGAATAACCAGGTCTGCTCTGTCCGATAGGCATAGTGGTGGTACCACTTTCGCTTGGTCCATTAACTTGAGTTTGGGATTGGGACGAAACTTCAGTTTATTTTCCATATTTCATAATTCTATGTCTCAATAAGTGGAATTAGGCAAGTGGTTTGTAATAAGCGGAAAATAATATGATTTTTTTCCATCTTTTATGTTATAGGGCGAGAATAAACGGAAATTTCGTCCGTCTATATGCTCTTATATGATGGAATGAGTTCCGCTGATTACACTGATAAGCTGACCGTGAGCAAGCTCACGGTCAGCTTATCGGCGGCGGATGCTTCGCTATTGCCTTGACAGACTCCGCTCACGCTCCGCCTATCAAGGCAATAGAGCCGTCTGCGATTCTCAGTTTTGGCGTGAGCAAGCTCCCACCAAAACCTGCGAGTCTCGCGGCTCATCCGCCGCCGTTAAAGTAAAGAATATGGATGAAATAAATCTGGATAGTTGGGCGGCATTCGAAGAGCAGCTTCAAAAACTCGAAAACGAGAGATTTAGGAAGAGAAGTAAATCTAAATTTCTTTATCGCGGTCAAGAGGATTATAGTTTTAACCTTTTAAGCACGCTGGAACGGAACCGGCAAGAAGGAATATCGATAAAAGAATACCACCATTTAATTTCGGTGGTAAAGCCACAGATCGAATCTTTTACTGGCGGCAATTGGAACATTTTATCTTATCCAGACGGTATCAATAAATGGCTGGTGGAGAATGGCACTGTTATACCTCATGCCTTTGGCTGCTCTCGCGAGTTTCAAGATACTTATAGCTACATGGCGTATCTTAGACATTATGGGTTTCCTTCCCCAATGATTGACTGGACTGCTTCCCCATATGTAGCGGCATACTTTGCCTTCAGACGTGTTTTGCCGTCTACTAAAAAGGTTTCCATTTATGTATTTCTGGAATCAACAAGTGAAATTGAATTAAAAAGTGGGAGCAGCAGTGAGCCCAGTATTTACAAGCTTGGACCTTATGTTAAAGCAGATAGACGGCATTTTATTCAACAGAGCCAGTATACAATCTGTGTCCTTCATGATGGTGAGTGGCGATATGAACCACACGAAAAAGCTTTTGCTCGTTGTACCCCGGATCAAGACGTACTATGGAAGTTCAATATTCCGTACTCTGAACGCTTGAAAGTTTTGAGGCTACTCGATAGTTATAACATAAATGCCTTGTCCCTCTTCGGATCTGCGGAGGGTCTTATGGAAACTATGGCATTACGAGAAATTGAGTTAAGAGAAAGAGAGCTTTAACCAATCAATCCAGCCGATCGCTGCGCTCCGGCTGATTTCTCCGTTGGTATGGAAATCGCCATTGATCTCTATAAAAAACCTTGACATGTATATTTATGTCATATACACTCTAAATCAATGGAAAAGATATTTGAACAATTTTTAGGCTTCCAATGGGATGCAGGGAATATAAATAAAAACTTCCTCAAGCATAATATTGAAAACTGGGAATGCGAACAGGTGTTTTTTAACAGGCCTCTTTTTGTCCTTGATGATCCAAAGCATTCTGTTTCTGAAAACCGATGGGCTGCTTTTGGGAAAACGGACACAGATCGTTTTCTTGTCATTGTATTTACCAGGAGGAATAACCTGATCAGAATAATCTCTGCCAGGGATATGAATAAAAGAGAGAGGAAATTTTATGATGAAAAAGAACAAAACTATTCCAAACTTTAAAAATGAAGACGAGGAGAGAGATTTCTGGGCAAATCATTCTCCCCTTGATTATTTTGATATTAAAGATTTCAAGAGGGCATCTTTTCCCAAACTAAAGCCATCGGTAAAGTCGATTTCAATTCGACTGCCGGAGGATATGCTTGCCGAACTAAAGACCCTTGCGAATAAAAAGGATATCCCTTACCAAAGCTTGGCAAAAGTTTACCTTTCCAGACAAATTTCTTTAGAGCGTGGATCGCTGGACATGGCCTTAAAAAATAGGAGGCAGAAGGTTAATGCCCAACATCAGCATGAACAAGGACGCTCATAAATTCGCGCCTGTTATGCTGGACGTTATACCGTTGATGGGGTTAGACCAGGCTTATTTCCCCGGCGGCGAGACAGCGCTTCACCTTCTCATACACTTCTTCCGGGGTGATTAATTGCAGACAAAGATTATTGGTGCAAGGAGAAAAGCGGTGGTTGAAGGCATTGACACAGGGGCTACAGGCCAGCTTGGCGTATATGGGGTGGCTGTTATTGCCAAGCGCACCGAATAATTTTGGTGTTTCCGGACCATAGAGAACGATACTGTGGACGTTAGTGAGAGAGGCAAAATGGGCGGGACCGCTGTCGTTGGTAACCAGGATGTCGGCTATGGTATAGAGGACAAGCAGCTCCCGCAGCGTAGTTTTCCCGGCCAGATTTATGACCCGGGGCGATGCCCATCTTAAGCAAAGATCGGCCGCCGCTTTTTTTTCCGATGTCGCCCCGGTGATTACCAGTTGTGATTCCGGATATTCTCTCAAGATTGTTGTACCGAGAGCGAAAAAGTTTTCCAGTGGCCATTTGCGGAGCGGCAGCATATCGCTGGCATTGGGGTTCAAAATGATGACCGGCTTTTCCTTTTTTACATCCAGCCCCTCCTGCAGGAGCGCTTGCCTGAAAATATCCACTTCTTCCGGTGGAGCCTGGAAGGAAGGGGGCTTTGCCGGGGGAGTAAGCACAGTTTTTTTAGGCAGGGGAATTTCCTCCGGCGGCATGTTGAGCGCTTCCACCATCAGTGTATAGGCTATGGACGTATGCAGATAGGGGTTATGTTGGATACGATGGGTCATCAGATCGCCCCGATAGGGAAGTTCGCTGGTGAAGCGGTGGAGGCCGACACGCCGTTTTGCCCCGGTAAGAAAGGCGATCACCGCTGAGGCCCGGGCGAAAAATTCCATATCCACCACGGCGTCTATCTTCTGCCAACGAATCCTGCAAATACAACTTACCAGATCACCCAAAAAGGTAAAAAATCCCCTGTTACGGACGATCATGACGTTTTCACGAGGGACCAGGTTCAATATTTCCAATATGGCGCTGTTTTCTTCAAAAACCAGGAAAAAGACGTTAGCCCGTCCCACCATTTCCCCGGCCAGCCGGACGGCGTCAACTGCCAGCACCGTGGCGCCCTGCTCAATGAGTTTGATGAAGAGTATCTTCTTTATGGGGGGCAGCGGCGCTGGCCGGTGCGGGAAGGTCGCCGCCAGCTTGCGCAGACAGGTTAGCAGGAAGCAGGCGGTCTGGCCCGCCCAGCGGTCGATGATTCTGATGGTTCCCGGTTTCACTGATTGTTGCCCCCTTTCTTTATGCGGCGCTTGACCAGACAGCAGAGCAGGACAAAGAGGTAGAATAGTATCTCTATGCTATTCTGCCGCCGCGATTCCCGCTGGTTACCGGCAGGATAGTGTTTGCAATGGCATTTTTCAGGTGCGTCTCCGTCCTTTATCACATATGCTCCAAAAGTTGTCATTAATTTCACCTATATGAACCATGTTAGAAAAAGTCCGAGCTTAGCGGGGAGACTCTTTTGCCTGCCGCAGATCGAAATCTTGAATTTTTTAGTCTTGACAATTTTTCAAGAATTATATTAGTAACCTCACAAGAAGTTGACAAAGAAATATATTTCGCAACGGGTTCAGCAATCCGCGGATTTGCTGAAGGATTTATCATGGTCGGGCCGCCATCTAGCGTAAATGTTAGGTGGCGGCCTTTTTTTGTGCGATAAAGGAAGGAGATATCGATGGTGGATTTAAAAGAGATCATATTTCTTGTTGTATTCATAGCTATTTTTGTCGGGCCCCTTATTTATTCGGTCCTAAAAAGTAAAAAAAACAGGTCTGACGACCGCAAGTGAAGAGGAAAAAAACATCCCATGAAACAAAAACCTTACCCCCTGGAAGCGCTCTTCGGCACCATTATCACTCCCTTGGAGAGATTTCTACGCCAGACAACGTCGGGAGGAATAATCCTTGTCGTTATGACCATCGTTACCCTCTTCATAGCCAATTCACCGTGGGGGGCTACGTTTCAGCACTTTTGGGAAAGGCCGGTGGGCCTCAGCTACGATTCCTGGATGCTGGAACGATCCCTGAAAGAATGGATCAATGAAGGTTTGATGGCCCTGTTTTTCTTGGTGGTGGGCCTCGAATTAAAGAGGGAGATTTTGGTAGGAGAACTTTCCACCTTTCGTAAAGCGATCTTACCCGTGGCTGGCGCTGCCGGCGGCATGATCGTGCCGGCTCTTATTTATTATTTGCTGAATCCCGGCGGGCCGGCAGCCATTGGTTGGGGCATTCCCATGGCAACGGACATCGCTTTTGCCGTCGGCATCCTTGTCCTGCTTGCAGGGCGAATACCCCGTAATCTCATCATATTTCTGATGGCCTTGGCGATTGCGGATGATCTCGGAGCCGTGCTTATTATCTCTCTATTTTACACACAGAGCATCAATTTGGCATTTCTGGGAATTGCCGGCGGTCTTCTTCTCGTCCTGATATTCTTCAATCGGGCAGGAATTCGTCTTGTTCTTCCCTACGCTTTGATAGGGGCGCTCTTATGGCTGGCACTACTGGAATCAGGCATTCACGCAACGGTTGCGGGTGTTTTGTCGGCGTTTGCGATTCCCGCCCGGCCGTCTCATACGCCGCGGCAATTCGACATGCGGATCGAGGAGTTGAAGCAGGCCTTTCTTGCCGCGACTCTCAGCGACGATGGCACCGATCATCCCTTAAGCAATCATTGTATGGCCGCCATTGCCGGGGAGGTGGAGGGCGCCGCCCAGGCAGTCCAGTCACCCCTGCAACGCCTGGAACACCTGCTATCCCCCTGGGTGACCTTTGGGGTAATCCCGCTGTTTGCCGCCGCTAATGTCGGTATCAGCTTTTCCACGCTGAATGTTGGACAGATGCTGCTTCATCCCGTTACTTTGGGCGTCATTGCCGGCCTTGTTGCGGGCAAGTTCCTCGGTATCGGTGGAATGAGCTGGCTCGCCGTCAAAGCAGGCATTGCGCAATTGCCTCCGGGCGTTACGTGGCGCCATCTTCTCGGGGCGGCATGGCTGGGCGGCATCGGTTTTACCATGGCCCTCTTTATCAGCCAGCTTGCCTTCGTCGGCGATCAAGCCCTGCTGGAGGCTGCCAAGCTGGGCATCCTGATTGCTTCGGCCATCGCTTCCTGCATCGGTCTCTGTTGGCTTCTGCTGGTTACAAAAACATAAAATGGTCAATCACTAAAAGAATACCGGCGCTGCTTAAGAAGGCGCTCTACTGACAGTTTGCTTCGTTCCGATTGGCTTTAAATATGAAAGGTATAATGTTCAATTTCCTTGGAAAAACAGCTATCGTGATCATCATTTCCTTATCTTTCCTCGCTTTCCTTGGCAACTTCAGCCAGACTGCAAGAAAGAAGGAAGCGCCCCCCATCGGGCAGCCACAGGCATTCCAGGTGATCACCGGCATCATCAAAAAAGGTGAAACCCTCTTTGACATTTTCAAAAGGCATCAGCTTGATATCACCGAACTTTACAAGATACGGGAAGCCTCCGCCGGCATTCACAAACTGCGGGAACTCTATCCCGGCCGCCAGTATAAAATCATTCGCGATAATAATGAGCGGATAAGTTCCTTCCTCTATTGGATTGACGACGACTGCTACCTGAATGTCAATCGCACAGGCCAAGGGTATTGTGCGGAAAAAATACCCATCGTCTACGAAAAAAGAATACTTCATATCGGAGGCTCAATTAAGGGGAACCTGATCTCTTCCCTGGGAGAGGGCACTGAAAATCTGCTTCTTGCCCTTCAGCTCTCCGACATTTTCGCCTGGGATATAGATTTTACTGCGGACTTGAGAGCTAACGACTCCTGCAAAATCATCGTCGAGGGATTGTATAAAGATGGCGAGTTCAAGAAATACGGCCAAATCCTTTCCGCCGAATTCATCAACAATGGCGATGTCTATCGCGCTTACGCCTTTAAGCGGGATGGGAAAATCCGTTACTATGATGAAAAGGGCAGGTCTCTCCGGAAGGCCTTTCTGAAAGCGCCTTTAAGCTTCCGGCGAATCAGTTCCACATTCTCTGAAAGAAGGTTCCATCCGGTGCTGAAAATTTATCGCCCCCATCATGGGCTCGATTATGCAGCAGCCAAAGGGGCCCCCGTTTCCGCCGCCGGAGACGGGAAGGTCATATTTGCCGGACGTCTTGGACGATACGGGAATCTGATCATCCTCCGGCATCGCAATGGTTGTAAGACTTATTACGGCCATTTGTCAAAAATCGCCGGGGTTGTTCACAGAGGCGCGAAAATCAGGCAGGGTGCGATCATTGGGTACGTAGGGGCTACGGGTCTTGCCACCGGTCCCCACCTGCACTACGAGATGAGAATCAATAACCATGCGGTCAATCCGATGGCTATTAAGTTACCCCGGGGCCGGGCTATTGTGGCAAATATGCTGGCAGCCTTTAATCAGTTCAGGGATGAAATGAACGTGGAACTTGCGTCATCCGAATTTTCCGGTGCCGTCGTAATCGACACTTTTGCGAAGCCTGCGGATCCCGGAGAAGGATGAAGGAAACGGGAGGAGGGATATGAACAGCAACATAAAGATGGTAATGATTCCGTTACTGATAGTATTGGGTACCTCAGCCGTCCTGATGATTATCAGAGGGATAGCCTTCCGCGTACTGCACAGGTACTGCGAGAAAACGGAATCCCGCATTGATGATATCATGCTGAAAGCCCTGAGAACACCTTCAATCTACTGGTGCCTGGCAATAGGTCTTTACGTAGGCCTTGCCGTTTCCGACATCCTGCCGAAATATGTTCTAATAATCGACAAGACAATCCATGTCATCCTGATCCTGTCGATCTCGATTGCAGCAGCGAATCTGACAGGGAATATATTCACGAATTACATCCAGAAATCAAATCTGCCGATTCCGACGACAGGTTTGGCCTACGGCCTCCTGAAAGGCACCATACTTACCGTCGGAGTCCTGATAATTCTCAGCGTCCTGGGAATATCCATCGCGCCGCTTCTCACCGCTCTAGGCGTCGGCGGTCTGGCCGTGGCCCTGGCCCTGCAGGATACGCTGGCAAATCTCTTTGCCGGGATTCACGTCCTCTTGGAAAGATCGATCAAAATCGGGGATTTTGTTCGCCTGGAAACAGGCCAGGAGGGTTACGTAACGGACATTACCTGGAGAACAACCCGGGTACGGATGCTTGCCAACAACATGGTCGTAATTCCCAACAGCAAGCTGGCGCAGAGCATTGTCACCAATTACTATTTGCCCGAAAAAAGGATGTCTCTGCTCATACCGATTGGCGTAAGTTATGCGGAAGATCCGGAACGAATTGAGAAAATTCTCTTGGAGGAAGCTAAGAAAGGAGCAGGTGAAATACCGGGACTGCTTGCCGACCCGGAGCCTTTTGTGCGGTTCATTCCCGGTTTTGGCGACAGTTCCCTTGATTTTACCCTCATCTGCCAGGTTCAGGAATTCACCGATCAGTATTCCGTCCAGCATGAGATGCGCAAGCGGATATTCCGGCGGTTCAGGGAAGAAGCCATTGAGATACCTTTCCCCCACAGGACTGTCTATCTCCGGGAGGAAAAAAGCTGGCAGAAACATGCTTAGTAACCGAGTTTTTATTCCATTTGGTATATCAACGTCCTTGCCAGCGATCCTGGCCGCATGGCATCACGAGTCGGAAGCATGTTGTATTTTCTTTGTATAAATTCAATATTTTTCTCAACCATGCAAGAATAGCTTATCAACTATTTCATAAAGGAAGAAGCGCATGAAAAGTTCTCTTGATCTTGCCTTGATCGGCAATTGCCAAGTCGGCGCCCTGATAGATTCAACAGCAGAAATTGTCTGGTACTGTCTGCCCCGTTTTGACGGTGATCCGGTGTTTTGCTCTTTGTTGCAGGAGCACCAGAGAGCTTCGGGGAATGGTTTTTGTTCGATTGAACTGGTTGACCAGATCAAGGCCGAACAAGGCTACCTACCCAACTCTGCCGTTCTCGTTACACGCATTACCGATACCAGGGGATCGGTTGTGGAAATCACTGACTTTGCTCCCCGCTTTCGACAGCATGGACGGATATTTACACCGATGATGCTGGTCCGGCAGATACGTCGAGTGCATGGAATCCCAAGAATCTGCCTCCGCGTCCGGCCGACCTATGATTATGGCCGTGATCAATGTGAAATCACCCACGGGAGCCACCATATCCGCTATGTATCGCCCGATATGGTGATGCGGCTGAGTACCGAGGCCTCCATAACCACCATCCTCCAGGAACTTCCTTTTATTCTCGAAAACGAATTGACGCTCATCTTTAGTACCGACGAACCGATCCAGGAGGAGATTCATGAGCTGGCACGGAGATTCAAGGCTGAAACTCTCACCTACTGGCATGAGTGGGTACGCGACCTGGGTGTCCCTTTTGAGTGGCAGGATGAAGTCATTCGCGCCGCCATTACCCTGAAGCTTAATGCCTTCGATGATACCGGCGCCATTGTTGCAGCAATGACCACCTCGATCCCCGAGGCGCCTAACTCCGGAAGAAACTGGGACTACCGCTACTGCTGGCTTCGTGACGCCTATTTTGTCGTGAACGCCCTTAATCGTCTCAGCACAACCCATACCATGGAGCGCTACCTCAGATACCTGGTTAATGTGGTGGCCGGCGCCAATGGCGGATACTTACAGCCGGTTTACGGGATCGACGGCAGGACAAATCTGGAGGAGCGAGACATAGTAACGCTCGCCGGATATCGCGGAATGGGACCGGTGCGAGTGGGAAACCAGGCCTATGGTCAGATCCAGCATGACGTGTATGGTTCGGCGATTCTGGCCGTAACCCATGTTTTCTTCGACCAGCGACTTGTGCAACGGGGGGATGCGGCGCTCTTTCATCGACTTGAGCCGCTGGGGGAAACCGCCATCCAGGTGCATGATCAGCCGGATGCGGGTATGTGGGAGTTGCGCGGCAGCAAACGAGTTCACACCTTCTCCAGCATCATGTGCTGGGCCGCCTGCGATCGCCTGTCAAGGATCGCTACCCGCCTCGGTCTTGCCGAACGGGCGGTCTACTGGAGCACCCAGGCGGAGCGGATTCACGCCACTATATGTGACCGAGCTTGGCATGACCAAAAAAAAACATTCACCGCGACCTTCGAGGGAAACACTCTGGACGCCAGTTTGCTGCTGATGCATGACGTAGGCTTCCTTACCGCGGATGACCCCCGCTTTGCCTCAACCGTCGCGGCTATTGAGCGGGAGCTGCGCCAAGGTGACTATATTTTCCGCTACATCGAACAGGACGATTTTGGCGCCCCGGAAAACGCCTTCATCGTCTGCACCTACTGGTATATCTATGCTCTCGTAGCTCTCGGGCGCAACGATGAAGCCAGATTGCTGTTTGAGAATCTGTTGGCGCACCATAACCGCCACGGCCTCATTGCCGAGCATCTTGATATTCGTACGGGCGAACAGTGGGGCAACTTTGTCCAGACCTACAGTATGGTTGGGCTAATCAATGTCGCCATTCGCCTTAGTAAACGCTGGGACCATGCATTTTAGGGGGGGACGTTGACCATGATTTCGCTACGATCACTTCGTTTATCACTGCGCTTCATTATTCCTCTGGGCATCGCTTTGACGCTATTAGCCTATGCCGTGGTGCCGCTGGTGGATAAGCTTACCCTGCGCTGGTTTGTCCGGGATATGGATATACGCTCCCAGTTGATTGCCAATACGCTGCATGATCCGCTGGCTGAACTTCTCCGGCAGGGAAACAGGGCCAGGATCAACGCCCTGCTGCTTAGGGCCATCCAGGACGAGCGCCTGTTGGCCCTTGGATTCTGTGATGGCAATGGCACACTCCTCTACCGCACGCCAACCTTCCCAAAATCTCTCGGTTGTTCCTCTCCGTCATCAAAGGATAAAGCAACCAGCCCGCTTCAGCAACTTCTTCAGGGAGCAGTTCACGTCGCCATTTACCCCATGGAACAGGAGGGGGAGGGTGCCAGCGGCTCCCTGATCCTTGTTCACGATATGAGCTTTGTCGAGCGCCGCAGCGCCGATACCAGTAGATACGTTATTATCCTCTTCGCGCTACTCGGAGTTGTCATTTCTGTCATCACGGTCTTTGTCGCCCACCTGAGTTGGCGCGGCTGGATGGTCGGCGTACGGGCCATGCTGCGCGGCGAGGGTATCATCAAGCCATTCTCCCAGGCGGCTGTCGCTTCGGAATTACAGCCGCTTGTGGGCGATCTACGGAAACTGTTGCGGGCCCTCGATACGGAGCGGCGCTTTGCCGATGACGCCACCATCACCTGGAGTCCCGATTCTCTTCGTAAACTTCTTCATAAGCAGCTTACAGGGGAGCGGATCATCGTTGTTTCCAATCGTGAACCCTATATACATATCAGAAAAGGGGAGCAGGTCGAAGTCCATCGCCCCGCCAGCGGCCTGGTGACAGCGGTGGAGCCGGTCATGCGCGCCTGCTCCGGCACATGGATTGCCCACGGCGGCGGCACTGCCGATCGGGAAGTCGTGGATCAACATGATCGGATTCAAGTACCTCCGGAGCATCCCGAGTACACATTGCGGCGTATCTGGCTCAGCAAGGAAGAAGAAAGTGGTTATTACTACGGCTTTGCCAACGAAGGGCTTTGGCCCCTCTGCCATATTGCCCACGTTCGCCCCATTTTTCGTTCCAGTGATTGGCAGCAGTATGTGACTATCAACCAGCGCTTTGCTGAAGCGGTCGTCAAGGAGGCAGACAGTGACAATCCCGTTGTGCTCGTACAGGATTATCACTTTGCGCTCTTGCCGGGAATGATCCGCAAGGCGCTTCCCAAGGCCACCATTATTACGTTCTGGCATATCCCCTGGCCCAACCCAGAATCTTTCGGCATCTGTCCCTGGCGGGAGGAGCTGCTGCAGGGCATGCTCGGCAGCACGATTCTCGGATTCCATACGCCCTTCCATTGCAAGAATTTTCTCGAAACCGTAGACCGCTATCTGGAAACACGGATAGAGCACGAATCCTCTACTATTTCCCGGCGGGGCAACCTGACCCTGGTGGAAAGTTATCCGATTTCTATCCAGTGGCCGCTACCCTGGCAGGAGACGCAACCGTCCATTGAGGAATGCCGGGCAGAAGTATGCAGTGCCTTCGGACTCCCGTTGGACCACAAAATAGGGGTCGGCGTGGACCGGCAGGACTACACCAAAGGAATTCTTGAACGGTTCCGGGCCGTGGAAAAACTGCTGGAACTTCATCCGGAGTTGGTGGCACGTTTTACCTTTATCCAGATTGCCGCACCCACCCGCTCCGCCCTTGATGACTACCAGGCATTCGAAGCACAGGTGTGTAACCTTGCCACGCGCATCAACCAGCGCTTCTCAAAAGGCGCTTGGCAACCGATCCGCCTCAAGGTTGAACACCATGAACCCGAAGTGGTAAACCGTTACTACCGGGCGGCGGATGTCTGTATGGTAACCAGTCTCCACGATGGGATGAATCTGGTGGCAAAAGAGTTTGTGGCGTCCCGCGATGACGAGCAGGGGGTGCTGGTCTTAAGCCAGTTTACCGGGGCGGCGCACGAATTGCACGAAGCGCTTATCGTGAACCCCTACCATATTGAGCAGACGGCGGCGGCCCTATATTACGCGCTTACCATGCCTGACTTTGAACAGCGCGAGCGTATGCTCAGCATGCGGGCGCTGGTGCGTGACTTCAATGTCTATCGCTGGGCTGGCAGAATGCTGCTGGATGCGGCGCGCGTCCGCCAACGGGAGAGGTTAGCCGCCAGAATCGGGAGAGAATTCTAATGTCATCGTGCTTGTTTTATCCGGAAGGGTTTGTAGCCCTTGCTCGCTATGTAGCCCCGGACACTCTGTTGGCCTTCGACCTGGACGGCACGCTGGCGACGATCGTTGAAGATTTTTCCGCTGCCCAGGTAACCGAACCAGTCCGCAGCGTTTCGCAACGTCTGGCCAAACACATGAAGGTTGCATTGATCACCGGCAGATCGAGAAAAGACGCTCTGGCAATTCTCGGATTTGAGCCGCATTTACTTATCGGCAACCATGGCGCCGAATGGCCGGGTGATTCCGGCATGCGCAACCGGTATTTCGTTCAATGTTGCATTGCCTGGCGGGACCAGCTATATGATCAGCTCAAGGAAATCCAAGGAGTAGAAATTGAATTCAAGGGGCAATCGCTTACCATCCATTATCGCAAAGCCATCGATCAGGATTATGTCCTTTCACTAATCGAAGCGGCGATTGCAAAACTTGCCCCCCACCCTAAAAAGATGGGCGGCAAATATGTTGTCAATTTGCTTCCGCCGGAAGCTCCTGATAAAGGCGAGGCCCTGGTGGCCGCCATGGACCGGTTCGGGTTAAGGCGGGCAATTTATTTTGGAGATGATGTAACTGATGAAGAAGTCTTTAAACTGAAAGGTGTTGATGTGTTTGGCATACATATCGGGAAGGAAGAGCAGACGGCCGCATCATATTGCCTGAACGGTCAGCCAGAATTGCTTGAACTTCTCAATTTGATGGTTGGGATACTGGAATTGCAACGCGAAAAAGAGGAAGGCTAAGGGAACAACCCACCATAACAATGGAGGGGGCAACCCCTCCATTACCTGCAAGCTATCCTTTTCTCCCATGCTCGTACAAAACATCAAATTCCGTTTGATGTTTTTTTCTGTGGACAGGTTGCCTGCATTGGACGTTTACACCGAAGAGAGAGCCTTGAAACCATCTTTAGTTAGTGTTATAGGGAACGGCAATGTTTTATCACCGCGAAAAGGAAGCATGATGTCTGAGAGAGAGGTTTTAACGCTTTGGCAAGGCGAGGCGCTGAACGAGGGTGATGCCCGAATTCTGCGTACGGTTTGCAGGGAAGTGCCCTTTCCCCTGGATGCGGCCGATAAGAAGAATGTGGCGGATCTGCTTGAGGCTTTTTTGAGCCGGGATGATGCCCTGGGGCTGGCGGCGCCGCAGATCGGCATCTGCAAGCGGCTCCTTGTTTTTCGCCATAGGGGCCTTGAGGAACGGGGGGCCGGGATCAAGAGTGAAGACGATTATACCCTGATTATCAATCCCCGCATCACGCAGGCCAGAGGGGAACTGGTATATATGGAAGAAGGATGTCTCTCCTGCCCGGAGATCCAAGTTGAGGTGGGGCGTTTCCCCGAAATTAAAATCAGGGGCCTGGATGCCAAGGGGCAGAAGATCAACAGGCGTTATCTAGATTTCCCGGCCCGTATTTTTCAGCATGAAGTTGACCATCTGGAGGGGAAGCTGATCGTAGATCACGAGGGAAGCATCAGCTACCCCAGCAAAAGGCGCGCTTTTTTCGAGAAGGTTTTCCAGAATTATTAACCCTGGAGAGGGTGATAATCCCGCAAATCAGGTTCCCTGCCAGCAAAAAATCTGGTTTACTAGAATGCTCCCAACTGACAGGGCTTTATCTTGATGCCCCTTTGTTCGCAGATTGAGGCAATGTTGATGCGGGGCAGGGCGAATGCCGCCGCGATTTCCCAGGCGGCGTCACAGGGCAGACATTCCGATATCAGTCTGCTTCTTATTTCTGCCTCGATTGCCGGGTCGTATTGCGCCGCAGGTCTTATTATTTTCTTCTGGGGATGATAGCCGAAAAGTCCCAATTGGCACTCTACTATTCGCCCTTCCAGCAGATCAAGAACGGTTCCCAATTGTGCCATTGATTTCCGCAACCGGCCTGCCAGCTCTGCAAGTCCTGCGCAACTTATGGCATTATTCACCAGGCCTTCCTTTAGCGCCGCCGCGATGGCGGGATCGGGAATTGTCCCTGGTGCGTGCTTTGTCCGATATTTATCTTTTGTAACATTCATTTTAGCTCCTAAAAATGGGGTAAAGGAATAGTTTATGCGCCGCTCTTGTTCTCATCGCCAATCGTCTTTCAATTGAGACATGTAATGGCGGAACCAAAGGCTCCAGGCCAGGGCGACAACCCCCACCAAGCCGAAGCCCACCGAAGGAGGGAAGAGTGCGTTTAAGGCGTTGGAGATGAGGCCGGAAAGGAGGACGCCCGTAAACACCGCAAAATTATTCACCGCCAGGATGGCGCCTTTTTCCGCCGGGGCAGGCCTGATCTGGATGAAACTTTCCACAGGAATCAGGAAGAGGCCGCCTGCGATGCCGATGGCGGCAATCAGGATAAAGAGCGATAACAGGTGTAGCGAACCTGGCAAATAGGGGATGCCCGTTACGAGCATCATCAATAAGGAAAAAAACAATGCCGCAGGCCCCAGGGCCTGGCGCCACTGTTGCCCTGGCCACAGGTAGCTGCTCAAAAGACCGCCCAACCCGATGCCGGTCATCTGCGCCACAATCAGAAGACTGGTCATGGTCTTGCTCAGGCCGAATTGCAACAAGCCCAAGGGGTTTATCAGCAAAATCTGCAGGGAGCCCAGGGTCCAGATGAACACGCTGGCTCCGATCATCAAGGCCAGCAGCGGATCGCGGCGCGTGTCCCAAAGCTTCCGTATGGTGCTTGACGGCCCTCCCCAGGGAAAAGCGGTACTGGGGGCGGCCGCTGGCTGACGGGGTACGCCGCCACTGATGAGCAGGCCCAGGAGGGCCGTTACGATTACCACACCGGCCACGGTCAGCCTTCCCTGGGGAAAACCCCGCCAGCCCACACCGCTGATGTCAAGGGCCAGACCGCCCAGGGCAACGCCGCCCAGGATGGCCAGAGTCACCGCCACCCGCAGCATGGCATTGACCCGCATGACGTAGCCTTCCGGATAAAGTTCCGGGATGGATCCATTCAGGGCAGGGCTTAGGAAGGTGGCTTGAGCGCCCATCACGGCGAGCATGGTAAAGATCAGGGACCAGTGTCCCGTACAGATGCCGACGGCGCCGCAAAGCATGGCGATGAGTTCACAGCATTTTGCCCCGATGATCACCTGGCCTTTGGAAAAGCGATCGGCCATCCAGCCGGCCGGAGCCGCAAGAAGCACGAAGGGCAGGGTGAAAATTACCAGGGCATAGCCCTGCATTTCGGGGCGGCCGGCGCCGACGGCCAGGAGCATGGCGGCCTGTTTATAAAAGTTGTCGTTAAAAACACCGAGGGAGAAAGCGGCGGCCATGTAAATAAATTTGCGGTGCGGCCTCCCCGACGCGGCGCTTTCGCCGGCGCCTACCATACATTCTCCACCTGCATTGGCATAGTTACTTGCCGGATTCGGTAAGTTTTTCGATTTTTTACGAGTTCTTCACTATGATCATGATAACTCGATTTTACGGGTCGAGTATATTAGATAAGAAAAAGCATGTCAAGATAAAAGACGGCAGAGTGGACATTAACAGTCATTAAATATCATCTTGTCTTATATTGTAAGATGTGGTAACAACGGTCCCACTCCTAAACTAGGCGGCCTGATGGATTTAAAAATCAAGGATGTTATCAATCTTTTACAGGTGTCGGAAAAGACGCTTTACCGCTGGATCAAGGAAAAAAAGATCCCTTGTTACCGGATCAATCATCAGTATCGTTTCAGCCGTTCGGAGATAAATGAATGGATCCTGGACAGTAAGATCGAGCTCTCCTCAAAGCTGCTTAACCTGAGTATCGCCAACCGTCCGACCAACTTCACCGGTCTGGTTCGCAGCGGCGGCATCCACTACGACATAACAGGCGCCACCGTCCCGGCGGTGCTGCACAATGCCATTGCGGCCGTGCCGACGCCCCCGCGTATCTCCAAAGAGGATATCTTTGCCGCCCTCCTCAATAGAGAGGAGATGATGTCCACCGCCATCGGGCGCGGGATTGCGATTCCTCACCCGCGCAATCCCATCATCACCGATATTGAAGACGCCAGCGTCTCCATCTGTTTTCTGAATGATCCCCTGGATTTTGGGGCGCTTGACGGCCTGCCGGTACACACTCTTTTTGTCTTGCTTACTGCGAATCCGCGGCGGCATCTGGAGGTGCTTACCAAGATTTCCTATTTGTGCCAGCTTGATGATTTTCTGCAGTTACTGCAAAAGCGCACCGCGGCCGCCGACATCATTGATTTTATTCAGGCGAGAGAAACGGCTTGGCGGCGGCAGCAGGAGTCGGATAACCGATGAAGCTGTTACTTATCGGCACGGTCCTGTTTTTTTCCGGCGGCATTTTAGAGCTTTTCATCCCCCGGAAGCAGTCGGGATTTGTTTCTGCCGCGGCTGCCGCCCTGGCGCAGTTTTTTATCCTGCCACCGGTATTTCAGGCTTTGACCGACGGCTCTACCATGTCGGTATCTTTGGATTTTTCCTTGCCCATCGGCACGGCCTTCCTGCGGCTTGACCCTCTGGCCGCTTTCTTCTGCCTGATCATTAGTATCGGTGGTTTGCTTGCCTCCATCTATTCGCTGGGCTACATGAAGATGTACCGTGACCGCCCATATTCACTGTCTTCCTACTACTTTTTTCTGGGACTTTTGTTTACCGCCATGCTTTTGGTGACGGTTGTGCAGAACTTACTGCTCTTCATGATCGTCTGGGAGATCATGTCCCTGGCTTCCTATTTTCTGGTCATTTTTGAACATGATAAGGAAGAAGTGCGCCGGGCGGGCTTATATTATCTTATTGCCATGCAGATCGGCGCGGCCTTTCTGCTTACGGCCTTTGCCTGGGCGGCCACCTTGACGGGCAGTCTGGATTTTACCGCCTTGGCCGGTGTACTAAGCATGCCGGGGTCCGCTTCCACAATAATCTTCCTACTGTTTTTCGCCGGTTTTGGCTTCAAGGCCGGGTTCCTACCGCTGCATACCTGGTTGCCCCTTGCCCACCCAGCGGCGCCGACCAGCGTCTCGGCCGTTATGTCGGGGGTGATGATTAAAACCGGCATTTACGGCATCTTGCGCATTATTTTGCTCGGCGGTATTCCGCATGCTTCGCTCGCCTATGTCATCTTCGGTATCGCCTTGCTTACCGGTATTTTCGGGGTGATGAATGCCATTGTGCAGCATGATCTAAAAAAGCTGTTAGCCTATCATAGCATTGAAAATATTGGCATAATCGGGATCGGCATCGGGTTGGGCATGCTGGGGATGGTCTACAGGCAGGAAGGTGTAGCACTTTGCGGATTATTAGGAGGGCTCTTGCATGTTTTTAACCACTTTTCCTTCAAGAGTCTGCTTTTTTACGGTGCGGGCGTGGTCTATGCCAAAACCCACACCCGGGAAATCGATAAGCTGGGGGGACTGATCCATTCCCTGCCGATTACTGCGACTTTGTTTCTCGTAGGCTCATTGGCCATTAGTGGGATGCCGCTTTTCAGCGGGTTTATCAGTGAATTTGCCATCTATACAGGTTTGGTCCGCAGTCTTGCACCTGGCGGCGCGATCTTAAATATTGCAGTCGGCTGCGGCCTGGCCGGTCTGGCCTTTATCGGCGTCATGGCGGTGCTCTGCTTTACCAAGGTTTTCAGCATCTGCTTCCTTGGTTTGCCGCGCGTTCCCCATCAGGAAAAGCTTAGCGAAGGTTCCGCCTTGCTCTTGGCGCCCATGGTCGCCCTTGGTATTCTCATCGTCTGCATCGGTCTTGTCCCCTTGTTGGTCCTGCCCCTGCTGAAAAACGTCGTCGCCCAATTTGTGCCAGGCATCGTAGCCACGGAATGGGAACAGATGATGTCCCTCTTCCGCCGGCTCAGCCTGGCCATGGCCGTGCTGGCGGGATTAATCATTTTTTTCCTGGTCTTGCGGCGGTTGCTCTTAACGGGAAAGCCGGTGCGGATTTTCAAAACATGGGGCTGCGGCTACCAGGTGGAAAGCAGCCGGATGTCCTATACGGCCAGTTCCTTCGCGGCGCCTTTTGTCCATCTGGTAGCGCCCTTCGTGCCCCGAGAACGGGAGGTCATGCCGCCCCAGGGATTGTTCCCCCAAGAGGCCCGCTATAAACGCCATTATGCTGATTTTATAGCTTATTACATGATCGATCCCTTAAGCAGTCTTCTCAGCCGTTTCCTGGGCTTGTTTACCTGGATGCAAACCGGCCGGACGCAGCAGTATATCCTTTACGGTCTTGTTTTTCTCGTAATGTTGCTTGTTTGGATTATGTTGATGCCATCATGATCACTTTACTGCACTTATCCCTCCTGCTGATTGCCCCGATCCTTTTCCTCGGTATCATTAATCGGGTAAAAGCCCTCTGGGCGGGACGTCGGGGCGCGCCTCTCCTCCAGGCGGCCTTCGAGATCGGGAAACTGCTGCGCAAAGGCGAGGTAATCAGCAAAACCACCTCTTTTGTCTTTCGCCTGAGTCCCTCGCTGCAAATCGCCGCCGTTATCTTTGCCGCCCTGCTGATGCCGCTGCCCGGCCGGCCGGCGCTCCTATACTTTCCCGGCGATTTTGTCCTTTTTGCCTATGCCCTCGGTTTAGCTAAATTTATGCTGGTGGCTGCCGCGATGGATACGGGCAGCAGTTTTGAAGGCATGGGCGCCAGTCGTGAGATGACCTTTTCCACCATTGTGGAACCGGCCTTTTTCCTGCTTTTGGGATCGCTGGCCTTGATTACCGGCCAGACCTCCTTTACCGCTATCTTTGCTCTCCTCAATTACAGCGCCGGATACAGCGTGTTGGTGAAAGCCCTCTGTTCTATTTCACTGTTTATCATGCTGCTGGTGGAGGGATGCCGGGTGCCGGTGGACGACCCGAACACCCACCTGGAACTGACCATGATCCACGAAGTCATGATTCTCGATTATTCCGGCCCGGATCTGGCTTTTATTCTCTATGCGTCCAGCCTCAAGATGGTCCTGATTGCCACCTTGCTGGCGAATGTGCTGATTCCGGTCAGCGCCGGGGTTGCCGGCGGTCTTCTGCTTTTTGCGGGCATGCTGACCCTGACGGCCATCGGCGTGGGGTTGGTGGAATCGTTGATAGCCCGCGTCCGTATGACCCATGTGACGCAGTTTATTTTTCTCATGACGGCCCTTGCTGTGACGACTTTTTCCGCCGTCATCTTCTTCTTGAGCGGAGGTTTCTGATGTCCGGCATCCTCATCGTCCTTTTCGGCACCACGATCCTCTATATCTGTGCCGCCAGCCGTATTGAGGCCTTTGTGAAAACGCTGGCTCTGCAAGGGTTATTGCTCTTTCTACTGATCATGATCGATGTGCATGAACTCAACTGGCTCAATATCGCCTTTCTCAGCCTGGAAACGCTGCTCATGAAGGCCATAGTTATTCCCTATTTCCTCCTGCGGGTGATCCGGCGCAATGAGATCGGGCGAGAGGTGGCACCCGATGTTTCGCAACTATATCCCCTGCAGATCGCCAGCATCATTTTCATTGCCGGCTTTCTGATGGCATACTGGGCGGCGGGCACGGGCATGGTAGTGCAGCCGCTTTATTTCGGCATGTCCATCTCGGTGATGATGGTGAGTCTCCTGCTCATCGTGCGCCGGAAGCGCATTATCACCCATATCCTCTGTTACATGACGCTGGAAAACGGTATTTTTCTGCTGTCTCTGTCCGTGGCCAATGAGATGCCGCTTTTGATCAATCTGGGTGTCCTATTGGATCTTTTTGTCGCCATTTACCTCCTGGTGATTTTCTTCAATATGATTCAAGAGATGTATGACGGTAACAACATTGATGTTTTGACGGAATTAAAGGATTGATGATGCGTTTTCTCCTCTTTGCCGTTCCTACCATTCTTAGCCTGCTGGTCCTCTGGCGCCGTGACCGTCTGGTCAGCCGGGGGGCCCTGCTGGGCGTCGCCGCGCTGTATTTGGCGGCAGCCACCGCCTGGTGGACAGGTTGGGACGTCGTCTATCTCGAAGGCCGGTTGGCCGGTTACTTTACCATCGACTCCCTCGCGCTCTGGTTCTTTACCATCATGACCCTGGTTTTTGCCGCGGCGGCCGTGTACAGCTTGTTCTATCTTCGCGAGCATGAGGTCTCTCCCCAACGTGAAGCCGGTTATGTCGCCACCATGCTGCTGTTTAACATGGCCATGACCGGCGTTTTGCTGGCCAATCATCTGGCTCTCCTGTGGGTATTTGTAGAAGCGACGACCTTGACCAGCGCCCTCCTCATTTATTTCGAACGGCACAAATCTTCCTTGGAGGCCGCCTGGAAATATATCTTCATCTGTTCCATCGGCATTACCTTGGCCTTTGTGGGGATTATCATTCTTTCCATCGGCAGCAAAAGTATCGGGTCGCTCTTTTTTGCCGATCTTTATCAACGTGCCGGTGAAATCAATCCTTTCTGGCTGAAGATGGCCTTTGCCTTCATGCTGGTCGGCTTCGGCACCAAGATTGGTGTGGCGCCACTGCACGCCTGGTTGCCAGACGCCCATTCGGAGGCCCCTTCCCCTGTTTCGGCCTTGCTCTCGGGCGCTCTCTTGAACTCGACCTTTCTGGGGCTGCTACGTTTTCAGGGGATCATGGTGCGCGCCCAACTGCACCAATTCGCCAATTTCCTGTTTCTGGTCGTGGGTTTCCTTTCTTTACTGATCAGCGCCGCTTTCATGCTGAAGATCAAAAACTACAAACGCATGCTTGCCTATTCCTCCATCGAGAACATGGGCATCCTGTTTTTGGGGAGTGCCTGCGGCAGGACGGGCATCTATGCCGCTCTTTTACACAGCGCGGCCCATTCCCTGTCGAAATGTTCGCTTTTCTTGACCTCCGGGAATATTCTGCATCTCTACGGCAGTAAGCGGGTTGAGGATGTCCGCGGGCTCCTGCAAAGAGAGCCTCGCACCGGCTGGATCTGGCTGCTCTCCTTTTTAGCCATTGCCGGTCTGCCCCCTTTCCCGATCTTTTTGAGCAAGTTTCTGCTGATCATGGCTTTTTTCGAAGTCGGGATGGGCTGGTTGGCGGCGCCGTTTTTGCTTTTCGTCATAGTGCTCTTTTTTGGTATGGGGGGCGCCGTTTTCCGGATGACTTTCGGTATCGCGCCTCCGCCTCCGCCGGAGCGGGGAGAGGGGGTGCATCTTGTTATCGCCGCTTATGCTCCCCAGATGCTTTTGTTAATCCTGCTTTTGGCCATCGGGATCAATCTCCCGGCGAAGGTACTGGCTCTGATGCAAAGTGCCGCCGGATTTTACAGTAAATGAAGGATAGCGAGATGAATTGGGCGGAAATAAAGAATTTGCAGGCAGTGAGAATAACGGACATCCCCTGTCTGCCTATCGACCGCTTGCGGGAAGAGACGCTAACCGGTCTGGCTGCGGGACGGCGGGTGGTGCAGTTTTTTGGCCACCGGACGGCGGGCAAAGTGGTTCTTTATGTGGTGCTGGCCGACGACGAATATTCTCATTTATATGTGGCCTCCTCGGTCTTTGCCAAGGAGACGTCCTACCCGGCCTTTACGCCTGCAGCGCCGGGGCTGCATCTGTTTGAGCGGGAATTCTACGAACAGTTCGGCATCAAACCGGCGGGGCATCCCTGGTTGAAACCGTTACGCAAAGGTATCGCCGGCAGCGCGGCGGCGGACGAGACGCTTTATCCTTTTTTCCACATGGAAGGCGAGGAAGTCCATGAAGTCGGCGTTGGTCCCATTCATGCCGGCATCATCGAACCGGGCCATTTTCGCTTTTCCTGCCATGGCGAAGGTGTCTATCACCTGGAAATACAGCATGGCTTCCAGCACCGCGGCGTAGAAGAGCTGTTTCTGCGACGTCGCGAAAGTCCGGTTTTTCTTTTGCGGCTGGCGGAATCCATCGCCGGAGACAGTGTTATCGGCCATGTCGGTGCCTTTGCGCGCGCCTTGGAAGCCCTTAGCGGTGTTAACATCAGCCGGCAAGCAATGATCATCCGTACGATCGCCTCGGAGCTGGAACGTGTGGCCGTCCATCTGGGAGATTTGGCCGCTCTGGCCGCCGATGTGGCCTATCTCACCGGGAATGCGGTCTTCGGCGCCCTGCGCACGAAGGTTATCAACACCACGCTGGCCATCTGCGGCAGCCGCTTCGGCCGCGGTCTTGTTGTTCCGGGGGGGGTTAATTTTGATATTCCTCCATCCTTGCGGGAAGATATCCGCGCTACCATGGACCGATTGGAGGATGAGACAGACCTCGCCGCCGAGGTCTTGTTCGCTTCCGCTTCCGTCCTCTCCCGCTTTGAAAAGACCGGCATCGTTACCGAAGATACCGCCCGGCGGATCGGAATGGTGGGGCCGGCGGCCCGGGCCAGCGGCTTTGCCGTGGATGTGCGTGCCGACCATCCTTACGGCGGCTTTTCCTACTTTCCTGTGCACAAAATGACCCTGCATTCAGGAGATGTTTTTGCCCGGGCCTATATCCGCCACGTGGAGATCAAACAATCGCTGCGCATGATTACGGAACAGTTGAGCGCCTTAAACGGCGGCGAGTTGAATAAAAACTGTCCCGCGCCGGCCGCCGGCATGCTGCTGGTTTCTTTGGCGGAGGGGTGGCGGGGAGAAATTGCCCATGCTGTCATCACTGACGGGGAAGGAAAATTGCAACGTTATAAGATCAAAGACCCCTCTTTTCATAACTGGTTCGCTCTGGCTCTGGCGGTGAGGGGAAACGGCATCTCGGATTTCCCGGTCTGTAATAAAAGTTTTAACCTTTCCTATTGCGGCACGGATTTATAACGATAAGGCAACAACCATGTTCGAACTGCTGAAATTAAGAATACAGCACAACCGGCCGGTGATTAAAGACCTGCGACGGGCGGAGATAAATCCCGCCTTTCGGGGATTCCCGCTGCTTAATGCCGCGAGTTGCTGCGGGACATGTCCCGCTTGCAGCGATGTTTGCCCGACCGGCGCCCTAGCCTTAAATCCCCTCCGTTTGGACATGGGAAAATGTATCTTCTGCGGGGAATGCGCAAGGAGCTGTCCGGAGCAAGCGGTTCGCTTCAGCCCGGCCTACCGGATCGGTGCAACCAAGCGCGCGGCCTTGGTCGTCAACGCCGGTCAACGCGCCGAGGACTTCCCGGGGCAGGCGATCGTTGCCCGTAAGGAAATCCACCGCTTATTCGGTCGTTCCCTGAAACTGCGCCAGGTTTCCGCCGGCGGCTGCAACGGGTGTGAAATGGAGCTTGCGGCCTGCGGCAACGTCAACTTCGACATGGGGCGTTTCGGCATCGACTTTACGGCCTCGCCCCGTCATGCCGACGGCCTGGTGATTACCGGCCCCTTGACCCGCAACATGTCACCGGCCCTGAAAGACGCCTACCGTAGCGTCAGCGAACCGAAAATCGTCATCCTGGCAGGCGCCTGCGCCATCAGCGGCGGTGTGTTTGCCGGGGCCGACCAGCTCAATCGTTCCTTCCTTGTGGAAACTCCGGTGGACCTGTTTATCCCCGGTTGCCCACCCCATCCCCTAACGATTTTGGATGGTTTGTTGCGGCTTTTGGGACGGATTGGCTAAAGGGAACTTGTCAAGGAAAATGAGACACTTCAACGTTTAGTTTGATGGAAAAATACTATTCCCCCTTATATAGGTGATCGATGTTTACTGCCCCTCCTGAAGAATTGAGCCCGCTACTTAAAGCGATGGCTGGTCTGCATCTGGAAGAGCGCGCCGCGCTTGGCCTGCTGGCTGTCATGTACGTTCCCGTTACCCGCAGCAACTTTGCTCAGTGCCTCCAGAAAGCCGAAATAAGGAGTTTCCAGGAAAAAATTCTGAGTCCCTCCGCAGCGCTGTCGCTGCTTAATAAACTTGTTCAAGGCAAGCTGGCGCTTGATACCGGCGGCGCCTACCGTTGCAATCCTCTGTTGGCTCATTTACTGGTGCGGCAAGTGCAGAAGGAAGGTCTTTTTGATTGCTATGCGAAAGCGGTGCAGGATGTCATTACTCCCCGCGAGGGTTGGAATTCTACCTATTACCGCTCCTTTGCACACTGTGTGCAGGACATCCGC
>Ga0082335_1003495_pt1 | contig 25746 bp, 24 predicted proteins | sample Subgrocontami58m_FD_72375 | JGI IMG/M metagenome (GOLD analysis project Ga0082335, IMG submission 72375) | Subsurface groundwater microbial communities from S. Glens Falls, New York, USA - GMW37 contaminated, 5.8 m (SPADES assembly) (version 2) ...
TCGTCAGGAAGTCGGCGGCGACCTTGCTCGTCGCGTAGATGGACTTCGGGTTGATCGGCGAGCGCTCGTGCAGGATCAGGCCGCCGGCGTCGTCGAAGTCGTGGTGGTGGGAGACCGACTCGCGGACGTTGCCGTACTCCTCCGACGTGCCGGCAGTGTCGAACTTCTCCAGCTCGAGCCCGTGGTCCACGATCGACTGGAGCAGGTTGAGCGTGCCGATCGTATTCGCCATCACGGTCTCGTACGGCCGGTGCCAGGACTCGCCGACGTGCGCCTGCGCGCCGAGATGGAAGACGTACGGCCGGTCGGGCGCCTTCTTGAGCTCTCTGATGAGGTAGTCCACCGATGTCTTGTCGGTGAGGTCGGCGAAGTGCACCTTCAGCCGGTCGCGCAGGTCCCCGATGTTGTTGAGCGCGCCGCTCGAGGTGGCGCGGACGAACGCGTGGACGTGCGCGCCGAGCTCGACGAGCGCCTCGGTCAGGTGCGAGCCCATGAAGCCGTCGGCGCCGGTGACGAGGCACGTGCGTCCCTCGTAGGCCGAGCCGTGGTCGCGGCTCAGCTGCTCGAGGTCGGCGGATGTCCAGGTGGTGTCGTTCGGCACGGCGCGTACGCTTCCAGGCGTTGTCGAAGCCTAGCGACTCCCCGCGCCGGAGCACCCTGTCGAGCGGGGTGCTGACCGGGCTGTCCATCGTCGCGCTGAACGGCTCTGCTGCCGTGGCGGGGATCCTGCTCGCCCAGAAGTTCGGCCGCGGCGCGGAGACGGACGGCTTCATGGCGGCGTACGGTGTCTACCTCGTGCTCGTGCTCGGCGCCCAGGCCTTCCGCAACGCGGTCGTCCCGGAGCTGACGCGGGCGGCGGCGGAGGGGCGTCTGGGGGCCGAGACCCGCGCCTACGGCGCGGCCCTCGCTCTCCCGGCCATCGTGCTCTCGGCGGTAACGATTTCCCTCGCCGGGCCGCTGGGCGATGCGATCACAGGCGCTCTGCCGGAGCCTGCGCCGTCACTCGCGTCCGACGCGCTGCGCTGGCTCGTGCCGGCCGCCTGCGCACAGGTGCTGGCAGGCCTCGCGGCGAGCGCGCTCGCCGCGCGCTCGAGCTACGGCGTCGCGGCGCTCGCCTACACGCTCGGCTCGGTCGCCGGCCTGGGCCTCTTCGTCGCCCTCGCCGACGAGCACGGGCTCGTCGCGCTGGCGTGGGGGACGGCACTGAACGGCGCGATCACGCTCGGCCTGCCGCTCGCCGTCCTCGGCGCCCGCGGCGAGTTGGCCGGCGGCCGGGCCGCGCTCGAGCTTGTCGCGCGGCTGCGCCGCTTCGGTGAGAGCGCGGCTGTTCCGCTCGCGCTCCAGGTGCTGTATCTCATCTGTCTGTTCCTCGCCGCCGGCATCGAGGTGGGTGCCGTCACGACCTTCTCGTACGCGTACCTGCTCGCGGCCACGCTCGTGGCGACGACGGCAGGTGCGCTTGCGCTCGTCACCTCAGCCCCGCTGACCCGCCGCGGAATGGACGCCGCCGCGGCCGCGGCCTACGTCGTCCATGCATCGTGGCTCTGCCTCGTCCCGATCGCCGCCGCCGCCGGGGCGCTGGCGCTCGCCGGCGAGCAGATCGTCTCGGCGCTGCTGGGGGATGCGTACGGTGGCGCTGTCGGTGCCGACCTCGGCCGTCTCGTCGTCGAGTTCGCGCCGTGGATGGTCGCCGCGCTCGCCCAGACGCTTACGTTCCCGCTCGTGTTCGTCGCCGGCCGGACGCGGGGCCTCGCGCCGCTCGCTCTCGCGGCACTCGTCTTCCACGTTGCCGCGGCGCTCGCACTGCGAGAGGTCTTGGGCCTGCCGGGTCTCGCGTTCGCGCTGGCGCTCTCGACGGTCGTCGTCGCCGTCGCGCTCATGCTCCGCGTCTCGCCGCGCCTACCAGCCCGCGCCGCCGCAGGGCTCGCCCGGCCCGTGCTCGTCGTCGGAGCGGCGTCTGCAGCCGCCTCCGGTCTGGCCGGGCTCGCACTTGACGGGGTGCCCGCCGCTGCGCTCGGCCTCGGCGGGTACGCGCTCGCACTCGCCGTCCTGCGCCCATCCGGTCTGCGCGAGGCCTGGGCGCATCTGCGTGCGCTCTAGCCGAGCAGCTGCCGGTAGACGTCCTCGTGCGCGCGAGCCGTCGCCTCCCAGGTGAACCGGGCGGCGCGCTCGAGCCCCGCTGCGACGAACGGCGCCGGGCTCTCGAGCACGCCGAGCGTGACCGCGGCGATCTCCTCCGGGTCGAGCGGGTCGAAGAGCGCCGCGGCGTCGCCGCAGGCCTCCGGTAGCGAGCCCGCACTCGACGCCGCCACGGGGCAGCCGCTGGCCATCGCCTCGAGCGGCGGCAGGCCGAAGCCCTCGTAGAGGCTCGGGAAGACGAGGCAGGCGGCGCGGCGGTAAAGCGAGGCGAGCTCGTCCTCGGAGACGTGGCCGGCGACGCGCACGCCCGCGGGCACCGCCCGTCCCTCGTGGCCCCCGCCGGTCAGGACGAGCTCAAGCTCGGGCCGCTCCCGGCGGACGAGGGCGAATGCCTCGAACAGCCGCTCGTGGTTCTTGTGCGGCCAGCGGCGCGCCGGGTAGAGCAGGAAGGGCTCGCGCGGCTCATCGCCCGGACGGTAGAGCCCGTGGTCCACGCCGAGGTGGATCGCGCGGACGCGCTCCGGAGCGACGCCGAGGCGCTCGATCACGCTCTGGCGGACGAACTGGCTGATCGCGATCACGATGTCGGCACGGCGCGCCGAGCGCTCGTGCGTGGACTGGCGGAAGATCCGCTCCGCGCGTCTGAAGAGCTCCGGGTGCTCGAGGTGCTGGAGGTCGAGGATCGTCACGACCGCCGGCGTGTCCGGAAGCGCAGGGAGCGCGATGGCGAGCGGGTAGTGGACGGCCTCGAGGCCGTCCATGCGGCGCCGGAGCGGCCCCGGGCGCGCCGCCGCGAGCCCCATCGCGAGCAGGCGCTGCGGAATCGTGTGCGCCTCTCGGTACTCCGGCACCTGCACTTCGCGCAGCCCCTCGCCCGCGCCCAGCGCTGCGGGTGGCGTGAACGCCGTGTAGTCGAGCGTGCCCGCGCGGGCAAGCCCACGGCAGAGACCGCGGGCGTACGTCTCCGCCCCCCCGACCTCGCCGGGCACGAGCGTCAGGAGGCTGATCCCGACCATGCCGCGACCCACGTTAGCGGCCGCCGCTCAGCCGGTCTTGCGCCAGCGGAGCGCGGATCGCCGACGCGCGAGGCCGACGAGGCCGAGCCCGAGACGCGTGCTGAAGAACCGGTGCCGGGCCGAGGCGACCACCCGCTCGGCCGGCGGCAGGTAGCGGAAGGACATGCGACCTCCGATCCGGCGGCCGTTCCAGTCGAAGGGCGGCAGCGAGTCTGCGCGCTTGCGCAGGATCGCCGTCCGGTAGCCGACCGATCCCTCGAGCTCCCACGCGGGATCGCCCTCCAGTCCGTCGAGAAGCGCCCTGACAGGCGGCATGTAGGCGTCGTCGAGGAGGACAGCGCCGCCGACTCGCACGCGTGGCGCTACGTACCACCAGTCGAGGATCGGGTACGGGAAGCCGTGCGCGCCGTCGAGCAGGACGAGGTCGAGGCTGCGCTCCGGGAGCTGCGGCAGCACCTCGTGCGACGGGCCCGTGTGGAACGTGACCGTCTCGCTCGAGACGCCCAGGCGGTCGCAGGACGCGCGAATGCGGGTCTCCTCGGCAGGGTCCGGGGTAACCGCCTCGTGTACGGCTCCGGCGGCGGCGAACACGATCGTGCTCGCGCCCGCGCCCGTCTCGAGCGTCGCCATCCCGGGTCGCACCTCGCGCTCCAGCCACTCGAGCGCGGGCCAGGCGAGGCCCCAGTACTCGTTGCCCGCTCCGTGGAGCCCAGGGGGCTCCGCGCGCAGCCGTGCGGTCAGTTCGCCGGACATGCCGAAGACACTACGAGACAGAGGGCGGCGGCGCGAGCTGCGACTAGACTCACCCGCGTGGCCGCCGCGCTGAACGTGACCTGACGTGACCGCGCGCCGCGCTCTCATCACCGGCATCGGCGGCCAGGACGGGTCGTTCCTTGCCGAGCTCCTCGTCAAGCACGGCTACGAGGTGACCGGGATCGTCCACCGGCCCGCTGCCGCGTACGGGGAGAACCTCGCAGGCGTCGCCGGCCGCGTCGAGCTGGTCGAGGCGGACGTGCTCGACCAGGGGGCGATGTCGCGCGTGCTCGGCGAGCGGCGGCCGCACGAGGTCTACAACCTCGCCGCCCCGTCGTTCGTCCCGCGCTCGTGGGACGAGCCGGTGCGCACCGCCGAGTTCGCCGCGGTCGGCGTCACGGCACTGCTCGAGGCGATCCGCGCCGTCGATCCGGCGATCCGCTTCTACCAGGCGTCCTCGAGCGAGATCTTCGGCGAGCCGCGCGAGTCGCCGCAGACGGAGGCGACGCCGCTGGCGCCGCTCACGCCGTACGGAGTGGCGAAGGCGTACGGGCACTTCATCACGCAGAGCTACCGGCACCGGTACGGGCTCTTCGGCTGCTGCGGGATCCTCTACAACCACGAGTCGCCGCGGCGGCCGCTCGACTTCCTCCCGCGCAAGGTCAGCCGGGCTGCGGCGGCGATCTCGCTCGGGCTCGAGCGGGAGGTGGCGCTCGGCGATCTGGACGCTCGCCGCGACTGGGGGTACGCCGTCGACTACGTCCGCGCGATGTGGCTGATGCTCCAGGCCGGCGAGCCGGCCGACTATGTGGTCGCGACCGGGCGGGCGCACTCCGTCGGCGAGCTCGTGGAGCTCGCGTTCGCACACGTCGGGCTCGACTGGCGCGACCACGTGCGAACCGACGAGTCGCTGCGGCGCGGCAAGGCGGAGCTCCACCGGCTCGTCGGGGACGCGTCGCGTGCGCGGGAGCGGCTCGCGTGGGCGCCGAGCGTGACCTTCGAGGAGCTCATGCGCCTGCTCGTGGACGCGGAGCTTGCCCGGCTCCGGGGCTCGGAGCCGGGTGCAGGGTAGTTGGGGCGATCCTGGGCCACGGCTAGAATGCACCGATGCCCGGCGGAGACGACGAAACCACGCGCTCTGCAGGGATTTCTGACGCTGATCCCGTGGACGTCGGTGCGTTGCTCGAACGGTTGCGCGACGAGGTGCGCCGTTCCGGCGGCGATCCCGGCGGTGCGAGCGCGGGCGGGGACGAGTCCCGTCTGGCCGCGCGCGCCGAGGCGGAGCGGCTCTGGCCCGTGTCCGCCGACCGGGGGCTGAGGCTGCGGCCCGGGGTCCGCGGCGGCCTCGGCACTCCCGTCAAGGCGGTCCTGCGCAGGCTGATGCGCTGGTACGTCGAGCCGCTCGCCTACGACCAGCGCTCCTTCAACGCCGCCGTGCTGCGCCTGCTCGACGACCTCGAGGAGCGGCTGCAGCGGCTCGAGCGCGAGGCCAAGGAGCGGCGAGGGGCGTGAGAATCGCCGTCTGCGCGCCGCAGGTCCCGTTCGTGCGCGGCGGTGCGGAGATCTTTGCCGATACGCTCGTCACCGAGCTCCGCGGCCGCGGGCACGAGACCGAGCTCGTGACCGTCCCGTTCAAGTGGTACCCGGGCACCCGTGTGCTGACGCAGGCCTTCCTCTGGCGGCTGCTCGACCTCGAGGAGTCCGACGGCCGCCCGATCGACCTCGTCGTGGCGACGAAGTTCCCGTCGTACGCTGTCCGGCACCCGAACAAGCGCGTCTGGGTGCTGCACCAGTTCCGACAGGCGTACGAGCTCGACCGGACGGAGCTCGGCCAGTTCGGCGAGTCCGCCGCCGACCGGGCGCTTCGCCGCAAGGTGCAGGAGCTCGACCGGGTCGCGCTCGGCGAGGCGCGCCGGGTCTTCGCCACGTCTCGGAATGTCGCCGACCGGCTCGCGCGCGCGACCGGTCTTGAGGCCGAGGTGATGCCCCATCCCCCGCAGGAGCTGCCGTACCGCTGCGAGAGCTACGGCGACTTCGTCCTCTCGGTCAACCGGCTCGACCGAGCGAAGCGGATCGACCTCCTGCTCGAGGCGGCCGCGCTCGATCCCTCCCTGAATGTCGTGATCGCCGGCGACGGGCCGGACCGGGAGCGGCTCGAGGGGCTCGCGCGCGAGCGCGGGCTCGACGGCCGCGCGCGCTTCGCGGGCCGGGTGGACGAGGACGAGCTGGCGCGGCTCTACGCGACCTGCCTGGCCGTCTTCTACGCGCCGGTGGACGAGGACTTCGGGATGGTGCCCTACGAGGCGTTCCTGTCGGAGAAGCCGGTGCTGACGACGACCGACGCGGGTGGGCCGCTCGAGGTCGTGGCCGACCGGCGCACGGGTCTCGTCTGCGCGCCGGAGCCGGCCGAGCTCGCCCGTGCGGTTGAGTTCCTGCGCGGCCATCCGGACGACGTTCGCGCCTACGGCCGCGCCGGCAAGGCGATCGCCGAGCAGGTGACGTGGGACCGCTGCATCGAGAGGCTCCTCGCGTGAAGGTCGCCTACTTCTCGCCGATGCCCCCGGAGCGCTCCGGCGTCGCCGACTACTCGGAGCTGCTGCTGCCGGCGCTGCGCCGCCGGGTCGAGGTCGCCGTCGTCCGCCGCGGGCGCAGGCGCCCCCCGCGCGGCAGCGACGTCTGCCTCTACCACGTCGGCAACAACCCTGAGGCGCACGGCTGGATTGTCGAGGCTCTGCGGCGGCGGCCCGGCGTCGTCGTCCTGCACGACTTCGTCCTCCACCACCTCGTCGCCGGGCTGACGATCGGGCGCGGCGACGGCCACGGCTATCTCGACGCCATGGAGCGCGAGGGCGGCGTCGTCGGTCGCTTGCTCGGCCACGGCGTGCTGGACAAGCGGATCCCACCGCTCTGGGAGTCGCGGCCGGAGGAGTACCACCTCGCCGGCGAGGTGCTCTCGCTCGCGATGGGGCTGATCGTCCACTCGCGCTACGTCGAGGCGCGCGCGCGCGCCGCCGGCTTCGAGGGCCCCGTCTGGCGGGTCCCGCACCCGGCCTGGCCGGTGCCCCGGGTTGCGCCCGCCGAAGTCGGGGGCGCGCCGCTCTTCGGTGCCTTCGGCAACCTCAACGCGACCAAGCGGGTGCCCCAGCTCCTGGAGGCCTTCGCCCGCGTCCGCCGCGCCCACCCCGGCGCGCGCCTCCTGCTCGTCGGGGCGACCTCGCCGGGCTTCGACCTCGAGCGCCGGCTGCAGCGCCTCGGCCTCGACGGCGAGGGACTCGTGCGCGAGGGGTACGTGGACGAGGCCCGCCTCTGGGCGCTGATGGCGGCCTGCGACGCCGTCGTCTCGCTGCGCGCGCCGACGATGGGGGAGACCTCGGGCGTCGCGGTGCGGGCTCTCTCGCTCGGCAAGCCGCTCGTCGTCAGCGACATCGGCTGGTTCTCGGAGCTGCCGGGCACGGTCGCGCTCAAGGTCCCGCCCGACGCGGCGGAGGCGGACACGCTCGCCGCCGCCCTCTCCCTGCTCGCCGGGGACGAGGCCGCGCGCCGGGCCATGAGCGAGGCTGCGCTCGCCCACGCCGGGCGCGAGCACGACGCCGAGCGGGTCGCCGAGCTCTACGCCTCCGCGCTCGAGCAGGCCGCGGGCGGAGAGGCGGTGCGCGAGGCAGTGCTGGCGGAGGTCGCCGTGGCCGCCGCCGCCGTCGGGATCGACGTCTCCTCCGACGAGGCCGCGGAGCTGGCCCGCAGGCTGGCCGAGGTTCGGATTGCCGAGTAGGCTCCGCGCCGTTCCGGCGTGGGCGTGGCTCGCCGCCCTCGTCGCCGTCTCCATCCTGTTTCGCGCCTGGCTCGGCCGGCAGATGGCGGCGCCGTTCATCTTCGTGGACGAGCTGATCTACTCCGAGCTCGCGCGGAGCTTCGCGGGCGGCGGCGAGTTCCTCGTCCGCGGCGAGCCGTCGGGCGGCTACGGCGTCCTCTACCCGGTGCTCGTCAGTCCGGCCTACGCCCTCTTCGACTCGCTGCCGGCGGCGTACTCCGCCGTCAAGGCGATCAACGCCCTGCTCATGTCGCTCGCCGCCGTGCCCGCCTACTTCCTCGCGCGCCGGATGCTCGGGCCCGGCCTCTCGCTGCTCGCGGCCCTGCTCGCGGTCGCCGTGCCCTCGATGGTCTACACGAGCACGGTGATGACGGAGAACGCGTTCTATCCGCTCTTCCTCACCGTTGCTCTGGTGCTCACGGCGACGCTCGAGCGGCCGACGGCGTTCCGGCAGCTCTCGCTGCTCGCGCTTGCGCTCGTGGCGTTCCTGACGCGCGTCCAGTCGGTCGCGCTCGCGCCGGCGCTCGTGACGGCGCCGTTCCTGCTCAGCGTCTTCGCGAGGCAGCCGCTACGGCGCACGCTCTCGACGTACCGCGTCCTGCTGGGCGCGCTCTTCGGAGGCGGCGCGCTCGTCGTCCTCGCCCAGCTCGCCCGGGGCCATTCGCCGACCGAGCTGCTCGGCGCCTACGCCGTCGTCGGCGAGGCGAGCTACTCGCTCGGAAACGCCGCGCGCTTCTTCCTCTACCACGTCGAGGAGCTCGACCTCTACGTCGGCGTCGTTCCGCTCGCCGCGCTCGCCGTGCTGACGGCCGCCGCGCGCCGCGCGCCGCGCGCCGTTCAGGCGTACCTGGCGGCCGCGCTCTCGCTCTCGTTCTTCCTCGTGCTTACGGTCGCCGTCTTCGCCTCGCGCTTCGCCGACCGGATCCAGGAGCGGAACACCTTCCCCGTCGCGGCGCTGCTGCTGATCGCGCTGCTCGTCTGGGTCGGGTGCGACGCGCCCCGCCCTGCGCGCACGACGGCCGTCGCCCTCTCGGTCGCCGCCGTGCTGCCGGCGCTGCTCCCGTTTCGCCGCTTCATCGACACCCCGGCGATCTCGGACACGCTGATGCTGCTGCCGTGGTGGTCGCTCCAGGACGGCTCGATCTCGCTCGGCCAGGTCTGGATCGCCGTGCTCGCGCTCGGCGTCGCCCTGGCGGCGCTCTTCGCCTTCGTGCCCCGGCGCTTCGCGCTCGCCGTGCCGCTCGTCGTGCTGGCCTACTTCGCCGTCACGCTGAAACCGATCCAGGCGGGGGCGCACGGGATCCGCCAGGCGGGCGAGGGCGCGCTCTACCAGGGCATCGGCGCCGAGCGCCGGGACTGGATCGACCGCGCCGTCCCGGATGGCGCCGACGTGGCCGTGCTCTGGACCGGGCGCACCGACCGCTTCACCGTCAACCTGAACGAGTTCTTCAACCGCAGCGCCGGCCGGGTCTACTACCTCGACGCGCCCACGCCCGGCGGGGTCTTCGAGACGAAGGTTTCCGTGCGGCCGGGGACGGGGCTCGTCGTGCAGGAGAACGGGGAGCCGGTGCGCGAGCGCTACGTGCTCGTTGACGGCTCGATCGACCCGGACGGCGAGCCGCTCGCGCGGGACGAGCGGAAGGGCCTGACGCTCTACCGCCTGACGGGGCCGCTCGTCTCGATGACCTCGGTCACGGGTGTCGACGACGACCGCTGGTCGGGCAGGACGGTGCGCTACACACGCTTGCGCTGCCGCGGCGGGACGCTGACGGTCTTGCTCTCGAGCGATCCGAGTCTGTACCGGGACGATCAGCGCGTCGTTGCGCGCGTGGGCCGCGAGCCCGTGGCGCGCGCGAGCGTGCCGCCGGTGGGGACGGTCGAGCTGCGCGTCCCGCTCGAGCCGCGCCACGGCCGCTGCGTCGTCGAGTTCGAGGTCGCGCGGACGAGGGTGCCGGGCGGCGGCGACCCGCGCGCGCTCGGCGTCCACTTCGACGCGTTTCGCTTCGCGCCTGGTGGCGAGAGATGAGGATCGCGCTCGACGTCAGCGCGCTCTCGCATCCGCGGACCGGCGTGGGGAACTACATCCGCGGCTCGCTCGCCGGGCTCGCCGAGGTCGCCGGCGGCGAGCACGAGCTCGTCGGCTTCGCGCCGACGAGCCTCGCCGGCCCCGGCCGGATCCGTCGCGCGCTCGAGGGAATCCCCCTCGACGAGCTGCGCCTCTGGCCCGTCCCGGCCTCGCACGCCGTCCGGACTGCCTGGAGCCGCCTCGGCCGTCCGGCGATCGAGCGGCTGCTCGGGCCTGTGGACGTCCTCCACTTCTGGGACTGGTGGGTGCCGCCGCAGCGCGCCGGCGTGCGCGCGACGATGGTGCACGACCTCGTGCCGATCCGCTTCCCGGAGTGGGTGACGCCGAGAACTCGCTCGATGCACGGCTTCAAGTACGCGCGCACGGCCGGCTGCGACGTCGTGTTCGTCAACTCGGCCTACACCGGCCGCGACGTCGTCGAGCGGCTCGGGGTGCCGGAGGAGCGGATCTGCGTCGCGCCGCCCGGGGTCGAGCAGGTGTTCACGGCTCAGGGCGAGCGGGCCGACCTCGGCGCACCCTACGTCCTGACGGTCGCCACGCTCGAGCCGCGCAAGAACCTCGCGACGCTGGCGGCGGCGCACCGCCTCCTCGGCGGCGACCTCCTGCTCGCCGTCGCCGGCGGCGAGGGGTGGGGCGACCAGGCCGACCTCGCTGGGCCGCGCGTCATTCGGCTGGGGTTCGTCTCGGAGGAAGAGCTCGCCCGGCTCTACCGGGGAGCGGCGGTCGCGGCGTATCCGTCCCGTTTCGAGGGCTTCGGCATGCCGATCGTCGAGGCGATGGCCTGTGGCGTCCCTGTCGTCGCCTCGTCGCACCCGTCCATGGACGAGGCCGCCGGCGACGTCGCGGTGCGGGCTGACCCGGACGACGCGGAGGCGATCGCCCGCGCGATCGAGGAGGCCCTCGCGCGCCGCGACGAGCTCGTGCCGCGCGGCCTCGACCACGCGCGGTCGTTCACGTGGCATGCCGTCGGCGAGATCTTCCTCGCCGGCTACCTGGAGGCGGCGCGGTGAGGGTGGCGTTCGACGTCTCGCCGCTCGCCCAGACCCGGGCGGGCACGGCACGGCACATCCGCGGCCTGCTCGGCGCGCTCGAGGGGAGACCCGGGCTCGAGCTCGAGCGGCTCTCCTTCGGCGGGCCGGGCCGCCTCTCGTCGGTCGCCCGCGACACCGTCTGGTACCCGCTCGCGCTCGGCCGGACGCGCGCCGACGTCCTCCACTGCCCGACCTACCGCGGGCCGCTCCGCTCGCGCTCGCCGGTCTGCCTGACCGTGCACGACCTCGGGATCCTCCGCCACCCGGGCGCCTTTCCTCCCTGGCACCGCCTCTACGGCCGTACCGGGCTGCGGCCGGTCGCCCGCGCGGCGACGCGTCTGCTCGCCGTCTCGGAGTTTACGAAGCGCGAGATCGTCGAGCTGCTCGGAGTTCCCGCGGAGCGCGTGCGCGTGATCGGCAACGCGGTGGACGACGTCTTCTCGCCGGAGGGGCCGGCTGCGGAGGGCGAGTACGCGCTCGCCGTCGGCACGCTCGAGCCGCGCAAGAACCTCTTCGGCGCGGCGGCGGCCGCGCGTCTCGCCGGGATCGAGCTGCGCGTCGCCGGCGCGCCCGGCTGGGGTGGGGTCGAGGCGGCGGGCTCCCTCGGCTTCGTCCCCGACGAGGAGCTGGCCCGGCTCTACCGCGGCGCGCGCTGCCTCGTCTACCCGTCGCTCTACGAGGGCTTCGGCATCCCCGTGCTCGAGGCGATGGCCTGCGGCTGCCCGGTCGTGACGAGCGCGGGCACGGCCATGGAGGAGGTCGCGGGCGGGGCGGCCGTGCTCGTGGACCCGCGCGACCCCGACGCAATCGCGGCCGGGATCCAAGAGGCCCAGGCGCGGCGCCAGGAGCTGCGCTCGCTCGGGATCGCACGCGCGAGGGAGTTCACCTGGAGGCGCGTCGCCGACGCGGTCGAGGCCTCCTGGCGGGAGCTGGCGTGAGCGCCCCGCTCGTCGTTGTGGACGCTGACGTGCTCGGCCGGCAGCGGACGGGCGACGAGACGTACGTCCGCAACCTGCTGCGCGAGCTGCCGCCGCTCGCGGCCGCGGCGGGGATCCGGCTCGCCGCGGTCACGAGGTCGCCGGAGCTCGTGCCCGACGGCGTCGAGGCGGTCAGCCTGAACACGCGGGTGCAGGAGCTGCGCATGGCCTGGGCGCTGCCGCGGCTGCTGCGCCGGCTGGGCGCCGCGCTCGTGCACACGCAGTACGCCGTGCCGCTCCGCTGCCCGTGCCCGGCGGTCGTGACGATCCACGACCTCTCGTTCGAGCGCGACCGCGCGCACATGGCGCTCAAGGACCGCCTCGTGTTCCGGGCCACGGTGCCGCGCGCCGCGCGCCGCGCCGTCCGCGTCTTGACCGTGTCGGAGCGGACCCGGCGCGACCTCGCCGGGCTGTACGGCGTTCCGGCGGGGCGGATCGTCGTCACGCCGAACGGAGTGGACCCGGCCTTCGCGCCCGGCCCGCCCGGTCCGCACGACTACGTCCTCGCGGTTGGCGCGATCCAGCCGCGCAAGAACCAGCTCGCCGCGCTGGCCGCGGCGCAGGCGGTCGGCCTCCCGTTCGTCGTCGCCGGGCCGGTCAAGGATGAGGGAATCGCTGACGAGCTGCGTCGTCGCGGAGCGCAGATCGAGGGGTATGTGACGCAGGAGCGGCTCGTCGAGCTCTACCGCGGCGCCGCCTGTCTCGTTCAGCCGTCGCGCTACGAGGGGTTCGGCCTGCCGGTGCTCGAGGCGATGGCCTGCGGCACGCCCGTGGTCACCGTGGACGAGCCGGCCCTGCTCGAGGTCGCGGGCGGCGCGGCCGTTGTCGTGGACGAGGCCGGGCTCGCGGACGGCATCCGGCGGGCGGTCGCCGAGCGGGACCGGCTCGTCGTAGCAGGTCTCGACCGGGCGCGGCTGTTCTCGTGGGCCGAGACCGCGCGCAGGACGCTCGAGGTCTACCGCGGCATACTGCGGCCATGACAGCGGTCAAGGTCTCCGCGGTCGTCATCTCGCACGGCCACGCGGCGGAGCTCGAGCGGACGCTGCCGGCGCTCGCGCCGCAGGTCGACGAGCTCGTCGTGATCGCGAACCTGCCCGGCAGCGTCGCGGCCGTTCCCGACGGCGCGCGCATGTTCCAGAATGATCGCCCGCGCTCCTTCGCCGCGAACGTCAACCAGGGAATCGCGGCGACGAGCGGCGACTACGTCCTCGTCGCGAACCCCGACGCGCGACCCGAGCCGGACGCCGTCGCCATCCTCCGCGATTTCGCGGACGCGAACCCGCGCTGCGGCATCGCGGGCCCTCGGATGCTCTACGCGAGCGGCGAGTGGCAGCCGTCCCGGCGCCGCTTTCCCACGGTTGCGGGCACGCTCGTGCGGCGTACTCCGCTCCGCCTGCTCTATCCGCCGCGCGAGCGCCAGGCGCGCCACTACCACCTCGACGAGCGGCCCGAGTGGCCCGTGCGGGCCGACTGGATGCTCGGCGCGTTCCTCCTCCAGCGGCGCACGATGCTCGACGAGCTCGGGGGCTGGGACGGCGGCTACCGGCACTACGTCGAGGACATCGATCTCTGCTACCGCGCCGCCCGCGCGGGCTGGGAGCGCTGGTACGTGCCCGCCGCGGTCGTCCATCACGACTACGCCGCCGTCGTCGACCGCCGCTTCCTCTCGCGCCACACGCTCTGGCACCTGCGAGGCATGGCGCGCTTCGTGCGGAAGCACCCCGAGCGGCTGCTCGCGCTCTCTAACCGAGCTTGATGAACTCGAACGACGGCTTCGCGCTCAGCTCGCGCTTGTCAGGCGCTCCGGGATCGAGCTCGTGCGGCACGAACGTCTTGTCGACCGTGACCTCGACGCGCCACGGCTCCTGCGGCGCCCGCAGCAGCACGGTCGCGCTTTCACAGGCGCGGATGACCACATGCTCCGTCTGCGTGACGCGCGCGATGCCGGCCTGGTCGTTCTTGTCTACCTCGACCGGCCCGATCCGGATGGTCGCGTTTCCCGGGATGTCCTTGTCGCCGCACCACGCCACGCGCGAGAGCGTCACCTTGGCGAAGCCGCGCCCGTCGCCGGCGACGTCGTAGCGCGTGTATGACGCGAAGGTGCTCATCCAGCCGTCGTCCGAGACTCCCGCCAGCGTCTCCCGCAGCCGCACGGGCCCGTCCAGGCGGTAGAGATCGAGGTTGCCGACGCGGGTGAGGCGGTCCGCGTTGAGGGAGACGCCGTTCGCGACGACGGCATAGTCGGCGTCGATGTCCTCGGGATCGAGCGTGCCGTCCGGCCGTGCGAGATTCGGCGTCGTCCGCTTGCCCGGCCCGGGCACGCTGCCGTCGATGCCCCAGAAGAGATGCAGCGAGCGGTTCCAGAATTCGAGCTGCCAGACCGGGTTCTGATCGCTGATGCCCTGCCCGAGGAAGAGCGCCGGCTTCCCGTCGGTGACGCGGTCGACCCAGTTCGGCGGCTTCGGCAGCGTCGCGTACATGCGCTCGGAGAACAGACGCTCCCCGTTTGCCGCGTAGATCTCCGCCGTGACGTTCCACGCGAGCACGAACGCGCCGAGCGCGGCGACGGCGACGGTGAGCCCACGGCCGCGCGCGAACCGCAGCGTGACGACCGCGATGCCGCAGAGCACGACGATGACGAGCAGCGCGGTCTCGATCTGGTCGGCCGGCCAGCGGAGGATCCGGTTCCCGAAAGCGGTCACGGCAAGCCCGTGTGCCTCGTAGTTCGGGTACTGACTGAGCGTGTACGGCGTCGTGGCGACGAGGTAGGCGGCGAGCGCGGTCGCAGCCGCCGTGGCCCAGAGCGGCACGACGCGCCGCTCGAGCACGAGCGCGGTCCCGGTGAAGAGCAGCGGCACGAGATAGATGAGGTTTCGCTCGGCGACGACGATCGAGAAGACCGTCGAGAGATAGGCGGCCTTGACGGCCGTGTACCAGCCGAAAACGACGATCGCGGCGACCGCGACGACCACGAACGCGCGCAGGCGCTCATCGGGCTCACGCCGTCGAGCGAGCCCCGCGAGGCCTGCGATGAGCGGTAGGACACCGAGGCCGATCGCGAGCGCGCCCGCGGCCCAGAGGCCGTATTCGAGCATCCGCACCTTGAAGAATCCGGTCGCCACGTACCAGGTCTGCGAGCGATGGCCGAGCGCGGCCGAGAGCAGAACGGCGACGCCGACGGCGAGCGCGGCCGCTCCCGCCCAGTCCCAGGCCGTCCAGCGGGCGCGCCAGCTGCGCATGCGCTTGCTCGACCAGCCGCGCGCGAGCAGTCCGAGCGCGAGCACGACGAGCAGGACTGCGAGCTGCGCGCGCACCGCGACGCCGAGCATGCAGGCGCCGACGGCGAGAGCGAGCGATAGCCGTCGCGGCCGGGCGACGGCGACCGCGATCGAGAGCAGCGCGAGCGTCGAGACCGGATAGGCGAGCGGCTCTTCGACGAGGAACGGCGAATACGAGAGCGCGGGAGTCGCCCCGGCGGCGACGGCGGCGAACACCGCGTAGCGCCGCGACACGGCAAGCCGAGCGAGCCCGTAGGCGGGAAAGATCGTGGCCGTCATGAGCAGGACGCCGAGGTATTTGATCGCCGCGTAGGAGCTCGCGACGCTGCCCAGCCACCAGAACGGCGCCGCGAGGTACGCGTAGAGTGACACGCGTCCGGCCGGATCGCCGCCGCGCAACGTCGCATGGCCCGTGGCCGCGATCGAGCGCGAAATCTGGGTGAACTCGATCTCGTCCGTGAAGATCGTCGGCGTGTCGCGCTGCCACGCCTGCCAGCCGTAGAGGGTGGCGAGCGCGAAGTACGCGGCGAGGAGGACGAGAAGGACTTCGAACGGGGGCAGCCGGTCGGCGAGCCGCCGCCGCCGCGGGCTGGAGGCCGGGTCGCTCACTTCGTCACGACCTCGACGAGCGGCGGCACGGTGATCTCGGTGTGGCGGCGGACGATCCGGCAGACCAGGCCGGCCTCCCCGCACGCGTGCACGAAAACGTCGAGGCGCTCCGCGGGAGCGTCGGGGATCGTGATCAGCACCTCGTCGGGCCGGGCGGCCTCGAGAATCCGGCGAGCCTCGTCGAGCGCCCCGAGCACCTTCACGCCGTGGACGCGGCGACCGCGCACGCGCGCGTTGTCGTCGACGAATCCGACCACACGCTGCCCCGGCGTCTCCTGCAGCTCTCGGACGAGCATCCGCCCCGAGCGCCCCGCGCCGACGATCAGGACGCGCACCTGCTCGTCGCGGCGGACGAGTGCGGCGAGCCTCGGCAGCAGCCGAACGGTGAGCCGGGAGGCGGCGACGACGGCCGCGCAGATCAGCGCGTCCACGAGGAACACCTCGGGCGGGAAGTCCTGGAGCGAGCGCGTGGCGGCGACGATTCCGAGCGCGATCGGCGCGGCGAGCGCCGTCGCGATCGCGAGCGCCGCGATGTCCCGCACGTCGGCGAAGCGCCAGACGCGCCGGTAGATCTGGAAGATCACATAGAGCACGTAACGGACCCCGAGCAACACCGGCAGGGCCGCAAGGAAGACGTCGCGCTGTACCGGCGTCCCGCTGCCTCCGACCTGGAGCAGGTACGCGGCGAGGAAGGACGCGCAGATGATCGCGAAGTCCACGAGCACCTCGACGAGCCGGCGCGGCTGGGCGAAGAGTGCCTGCAGGAGGGTCGGCTCGACCGCGGCGTCGCCGCGGCGCGAGCGCTCCTCGAGGTCGCTGAGAAAGCTCGCGAACTGGACGAGGACGACGAACGAGAGCAGGACGCCGATGATCGTCACGCGCCCGTTGTCGAGCACGTTGTAGGCAAGGCCGGTCGCGCCGAGCAGCGCCGCGAGCAGCGCAAGCACGGCGACCGCTCTCCGCTCGGAGAGCCCGTAGTAAACGAGCCGGTGCGACGTGTGGTCGCGGCCGCCCTGCGTCACCGGCCGGCGCTCGAGCAGCCGCCGCACCGTCACGAGGGTCGTGTCGAGAATCGGCACCGCCAGTACGAGCAGCGGCAGCACCATCGTCGTCACGGTCGTTCCTGCGATCGTCCAGCTCGAAGCGAGCGTGAGCGCGGCGATCGCGAAGCCCAGCGGCTGGCTGCCGGAATCGCCCATGAAGACGGCGGCGCCGCGGCCCGGCCGCAGGTTGAACGGCAGGAAGCCCGCACACGCGAGCCCGAGCGAGAGCGCGACGACAAGCACAATCTCGTTCGGATGAGCGGTGACGGCGTCGACGGCGAGGTAGGCGCAGGCAATCGTCGCGAGCGTGACCGCGAGCCCGTCCATGTTGTCGAGCAGGTTGAACGCGTTCGTGATTCCGACGAGCCAGACGAGCGCGATCGCGAGCGCGAGCCAGTCGGTGCCGACGATCTCGACCGTCAGGCCGCTCGCCACGGCGATGCCGGCGGCGGCGACTTGCGCCACCAGCTTCGCGAGGGCGCTCAGATCGAAGAGGTCGTCGGCGAGGCCCGCCGCGAAGAGGAGCGCACACCCGCCGACGATGCCGAAGAGCTCGGCGCGCGGCTCCACGGCGCCGACGGCGAGCGCCGCCCCAATGCCGGCGACGAGACCGGCGACGATGCCGACGCCGCCGAAGGTCGGCGTCGCCGCCGTGTGCCAGCGCTCGTCGCTCGGCGTGGCGACGAGCCGCCGACGAGCCGCCGGCGAGCGGAGAAGCCCCCAGATCGCGAGCGCTGCGACGGGGAAGGCGGCGAGGGTTGCGGCCGCGCTCACGTGCGGGAAGGGTAGTCGAGCCCTGTAAGGGCGGTGTATGGGAGTGCGCGGGCGCCCACGAGGCGTCCCTAGACTAGTCCCACGCGATGACGGTCTACGTGGATCTGCTCCGCTACCGGGAGCTCTTCGGGAGCCTCTTCCGGCGCGACCTGAGGGCGAAGTACAAGGGCTCGGTGCTCGGGCTCGCCTGGTCGCTCGCACATCCGCTGATCCTGATGGGGGTCTACCTGCTCGTCTTCTCGGCGCTCCTCAAGGTGCAGCCGGCCGAGATCAAGCACTACTGGCTGTTCCTGCTCGCCGGGCTTCCGGCGTGGGTCTTCTTCGCGACGTCGCTCCAGTCTGCGTCGCGCAGCCTGGTCGAGAACGCGAACCTCATCCGCAAGGTGCGCTTCCCGCGCCAGCTGGTGCCGCTCTCGATGGTGGCGACCCAGCTCGTCGGCTTCGCCGTCATGCTCGCGGTCGTGATCGGGCTCAGCCTCGCCTACGTGCCCGAGGCGCGGGACACCGCCTGGCTCGCGCTGCCGCTCGGCGCCCTCGTCGTGGCGCTCGTCGCCGGGCTCGCGCTCGCCGTCGCCTCGCTGAACGCGCTCTACCGGGACGTCGAGCACCTCGTCGCGGCGCTGCTGCTGCCGTGGTTCTTCCTCACGCCCGTGCTCTACTCGATCGAGACAGTTCCGGGCGTGGCCGACCACCCGCGACTCGTGGACCTCGTCCACTGGGGCAACTTCATGACGCCCGCGATCGAGGCGCTCCGCGCGCCGCTCTTCTTCGGCGAGCTGCCCTCGCGCGGAGACACGCTCTACCTCGCCGTCTCCGCGGTCGCCGCGCTCGCGCTCGGCGCGTTCGTCTTCAGCCGCGTGGACGACCGGGTCGCAAGCGAAGTCTGAGCGCGATCCTGCCGTCGTAGAGCGCGGGCCCACCGCCGTCCCAGGCCGGTAGGCCCTCGTGCTCGCCCGGCTCGAGCCCGGCGAGCAGCGACGGGCAGAGCAGCGGCTGCTGGAAGCTCGGATTGCGGCCGCTGCCGGGCGCCCACGCGGCGAGCCGCTTGCCCCACCGGCGCCGCTCGAGCGGGCCGCCTTCGGGCTCGAGCGAGCCGCCGACCGCGGCGAACCCCTCGGCGTGGGCGTCGAGCACGCGCCGCGACCAGTCGGGCGCCGGCACGCAGCCGGCGGCGAGATGGGCGACGGCCTCCGGCTCGCTCTCGACGAGCGGCTCCTCCTGCGCGGCGAGCGCCGCGCGTGTGTCGGCCTCGTCGCCCGGGCCGGGGTGGACGGCGGCGGCGAGCCGGCGCGCGGCGATCCGCGGCGCCACGTCCACGTCGACCTCGAGCACGTGCGAGCCGATCTCCTCGAACCAGTAGCGGTGCTCCTCGACGAGGTCGAAGGCGAGCGTGTAGCGGCCGGGCGGCATCGGCGCCAGCAGCTTCACGGCCAGCTCGGCGCGCTCCCCCGGCCCCACCGGCGCGGGGAAGGCGCTGCGGATCCCGTCCCAGAGGATCGGGTTGCCACGGTCGTCGAGCCAGTGGTAGGCGAGCTGGACGCCCTCCTGGCCGCGCGAGCGCCAGGTCGCCGAGCCGGCATTCTCGAGCACGACGCGCGCGGGGCCCGTCGCGCCGGCGCGCGGGCCCACGAGCTCGTAGGCGAGCCAGCGGACGGCGAGCGGGCCGGAGGGGATGGGGTGCTCGCCGACCGGCTCCATTGCCGCGGTAGTCTAGATCCGTGCCCGGGCCGCTACCGTCGCGCGCATGAGAAAGGGCGAGATCCTCGCTGACGGCGTCTCTCGCCGCTTCCGCGTGCACGCGCGCCAGGCGCGGACGCTGAAGGAGCTGTTCGTGGTGCGCGGGCGGACGGAGGCGACTGACGTTTGGGCTCTCCGGGACGTCTCGCTGCGCGTCGAGCCCGGGGAGGCCGTCGGCCTGATCGGCCGCAACGGCTCGGGCAAGACGACGCTGCTGCGCCTCGTCGCCGGGATCATCAAGCCGACGGCCGGCCGGGTTGCCGCGGGCGGCCGGATCGGCTCCCTGCTCGAGCTGGGCGCCGGCTTCCACCCCGACTTCTCGGGCCGCGAGAACGTCTTCCTCAACGGTTCGATCCACGGGCTCAGGCGGGCGGCGATTCGCGAGCGCTTCGACGAGATCGTCGCCTTCGCCGAGCTCGAGGGTGCGATCGACCGGCCGGTGCGCACGTACTCCTCGGGGATGTACATGCGGCTCGGCTTCGCGATCGCCGCCTTCCTCGACGCCGACGTGCTGCTGCTCGACGAGGTGTTCGCCGTCGGCGACGAGGCCTTCCAGCGCAAGTGCTTCGGCAAGATCTTCGAGTTCAAGCAGCGCGGCGGGACGATCGTGTTCGTCTCCCACGACGCGTCGGCAGTCGAGCGGCTGTGCGGGCGCGCGGTGCTCCTCCAGCAGGGGCAGGTCGCCTACGACGGGCCGACGCACGAGGCGCTCGTTCGCTACCGCCGCCAGCTCGCCGACGAGCTCGACCCGGCCGAGCGCGCGGCCGGCCTGCGCGAGTGGGGGACGGGCGAGGCCGCGATCGCCGAGGCCCGGCTCGTCGGCGCCGGTGGCGAGGAGCGAGCCCAGTTCCTCGCCGGCGAGCCGTTCTCACTCAGGTTGCGCGTCGCCGCGCACGAGCCGGTGGCGCCGCCGCGCGTGCAGCTCGAGCTGCGGGACGACGCGGGGATGCTCGTCGCCTCGGAGGGCGTGGACACGGCCACGCTCGGCTGGGACGGCGCCGCGGGCGAGCACTCGCTCCGCTTCGACGTCGAGCGCCTGCCGCTCGCGGACGGCCGCTTCCACCTCCGCCTCGGCCTCACCGACGCGACCGGCGAACGGCTGCTGCACTGGCTCGACGACGCGCTCGTCTTCCTCGTCTACCCCGACGGTGAGGGGCGCGGGGTCGTCCGGCTGGAAGGGAGCTGGACGGCGGAGGAGAAGACGTAGAGCCGATGACCGTTCGCACGTGCCCCGACTGGCCCGACCTGATGGAGCTCGCGGCGGAGCTCCAGTTCAAGCACTACACCGTCGCCGAGGCGAAGCTGCCCTCCGAGGTGCTCCAGCAGCTCACCCACACCTCGCTCTCCGAGGTTGCGATCTGCTGCGATCTCGACCGTCACGTCTTCAACGCCGACCACACGGAGGCCGAGGTCGGGGAGGCGTTGCGCGCCTCGCACTGGTTCGAGCTGCGCGACTGGGCCTCGGGCGGGCACGGCCGCAGCGAGGCCTGACGAGGCGTCCGATCGGGCCCGCGCCGTCTAGGCTTGGCACCGTGCCCTGCGTCGTCGTCCCCTTCCACGGCGAGGACGGGAAGAGTCGCCTCCCCGCCGAGATTCGCGCGCCGCTCGCGCTCGCCATGCTCGGCGACGTGCTCGAGGCGTGCGTCGAGGTCGGGCTCGCGACGCTCGTGACGAACGACGGGCCCGCGCGGGCGCTGGCGGCCGAGCTCGGCGCGGGCGTCTGCGACGACCCGGGCGGCGGCCAGGGAGCGGCCGTCGCCGCGGCGCTCGCGGTCCGCTCGGGACCGGTGCTCGTCGTCAACGCCGATCTGCCGTGCGTCTCGGCGGCGGAGCTGGCGGCGCTTCTCGCCGCCGCCCCGGCGCTCGTGGCGGCCGCCGACGGGACGACGAACGCGCTCTCCCTGCCCGATCCTTCGGGCTTCGCGCCGCTCTTCGGCCCCGGCAGCGCCGCCCGCTTCCGGGCACACGTGCCGGGGCTGGCCGAGGTCGCGCTGCCCGGGCTCGCCGACGACGTGGACACGCTCGCCGATCTCGAGCGGCTCCTCGGCCGGGTCGGACCGCGCACGCGCTCGGCGCTCGCCGCCGTCGTGGCATCAACCATCTAATGCGCGTCTGCCTGCTCTCCGGCGGCGTCGGCGGGGCGCGCTTCGCGCGCGGCCTCGTCGCGGCGGCCGGCGCCGCGAACGTGACGGTGATCGGCAACGTCGGAGACGACGTCGAGGTGCTCGGCCTGCATGTCTCTCCGGATCTCGACAGCCTCCTCTACGCGCTCTCCGGCCTGCACGACGAGGAGCGCGGCTGGGGCCGCGCCGGGGAGACGTGGAACGCGCTCGAGAGCGCTTCGGCGTGGGGGGGAGAGAGCTGGTTCCGGCTCGGCGATCTCGACCTGGGGCTGCACCTCGTCCGGACGCAGGCGCTGCGCGCGGGCGAGCCGCTCTCCGCCGTGACCGCACGCCTGGCAGCCGCGGCCGGGCTGGAGACGCGCCTCCTGCCGGCGACCGACGACCGCCTGCGCACGTGGCTCGCCACACCCGCCGGCGGCTTCCCGTTCCAGGAGTGGTTCGTCGGGCGGGGGCACCGGGACGAGGTGGACGCCGTGCGCTTCGAGGGTGCCGACGAGGCGCGCCCGGCGCCGGGCGCGCTCGAGGCGCTCGCAGCGGCCGATCTGGTCGCGATCGCGCCCAGCAACCCGTACGTCTCGATCTGGCCGATCCTCGCCGTCGCGCCGCTGCGCGAGGCGCTCGCCGCGCGGCGCGTCCCCTGCATCGCTGTCAGCCCGGTGATCGGCGGCCGTGCGGTGAAGGGGCCCGTTGACCGTATGCTCCGGCGGATGGCGGGTGACACGACACCGCACGCGGTCGCGGGCTGCTACGCGGGGGTGCTCGACGCGCTCGTGCTCGACGAGGCGGACGCGGACGCGGCGGCGGGGCTCGCCGTGCGGCCGGTCGTGACGCGCACGCTGATGACCGATCTCGACGCCTCGCGGCGGCTCGCCGAGGTCGTGCTCGAGACCGCCGGAGCCGTACGGTGAGCATGAGGGTCGCGGTCGTCGGCGGCACGGGCAGCTTCGGGAAGGCGCTCGCCGTCAGGCTCGCGGCGGCCGGCGTCGAGGTCGTGATCGGCTCGCGCGACGCCGAGCGCGCGCGCGGGATCGCTGCCGAGCTCGGCGTCGAGGGCGCCGCGAACGCCGGTGCCGTCCGGGGCGCCGACCTCGTCGTGCTCGCCACCAAGGCCGACGCCGCGGTCGAGACCGCGCGCGAGCTGCGCGAGGCGATCGGGACGACGCCGGTACTGTCCGTCGCCGCGGAACTCTCGTTCGGTCCGGACGGCGTCAAGCCGACCGCGAAGGGTACGTCCGTCGCCCAGCGGATCCAGGACGAGCTCGACGCGCCGGTCGCCGCCGGGCTGCACTCGCTCGCCGCCTCGAACCTCGCCGGCGGCGATGCCCCCGACGAGGACGCCCTCGTCTGCGGCGACGACCCGCGCGCGAAGGAGCTCGCGCTCGAGCTCGCCGGCCGGATCACGTCCGGCCGTGCAGTGGACGCCGGCCCGCTCGCGAGCGCCCGCGCGCTCGAGGGCATGACCGCCGTGATCGTGAACGTGAACAAGCGCTACAAGGCGCACGCGGGCCTGCGGATCACCGGCCTGCGGTGACCGAGCTGCGCGTCCTGCCGCTGCCGGGGATCCCCGAGCTCGGCGAGGGCGACGATCTCGCCGGCGCGCTCGTGAAGGCCGCCGGGGGGATCGGAGGGCTCGTGGACGGCGACGTTCTCGTCGTCGCCCAGAAGGCGGTCTCGAAGGTCGAGGGCCGCATCGTGCGGCTCGACGAGCTGGAGCCGTCGGCGCGCGCGGTCGAGCTCGCCGGCGGCGAGGACCCGCGCCAGGTCGAGGCGATCCTGGGCGAGGCGGTGCGGATCGTGCGCTCGCGGCCGCCGCTGCTGATCGTGGAGACGCGACACGGCTTCGTCTGCGCGTCGGCTGGGGTGGACGCCTCGAACGCACCCGAGACGGGCACGCTCGTCCTGCTGCCGCTCGATCCCGATGCCTCGGCCGCCCGCCTGCGCGCGCGGCTCGCGGAGCTGACCGGGCGCGACGTCGGCGTGATCGTCAGCGACTCCTTCGGCCGGCCCTGGCGCCGGGGCACGACCGATGTCGCATTGGGTTCCGCCGGGATCGTGACGCTGCTCGACCTCCGCGGTGAGCGCGATGCCGCGGGGTACGAGCTGCAGTCGACGGAGATCGCGGTCGCCGACGAGATCGCCGGCGCGGCGGAGCTCGTGCTGGGGAAGACGAGGGGCGTGCCGGCGGCGGTCGTCCGCGGCCTCTCGGCCGCCGGAGACGGGACGGCGCAGGACCTCGTCATGCCGCCCGAGCGCGATCTCTTCAGATAGCCGTCGTAGCGCGAGAAGCCCGCCCTACTCGGGCTTGACGGTCCCGCCCGGCGCGTTCGCGAGGCCGCACTCCATGCAGTCGGCCTCGACCGTCCAGCGCTTGCGTCGTCCAAGCGGCTCCGGCTCGATGCCCCGGCGGGCGAGCTCGCCGGAGATGACGCGTTCGCCGAGGCGTGCGAGCGCTGCGTAGAACGGCGACTCGGTCCTGGATTCGATCTCGCGGCAAAACGTCGGCAGCCACCGCCCGAGATGGTCGCGCAGGAAGGTGTCCTCGATCTCACGGCACGTGTCCGCCGCGCCGTCCTCCCGCTCGGCCTGAAGTGCGAGCCGCTTGGCACCGAGGAAGGCGAGGAACTCGAGCTCGCAGCCGGCGTGGTCGACCCGTTCGGCTGCCGGGCCGTGTGCCTCGGCGCCGAAGGCGCGGTAGAAGCCGGCGACGTCGGCCATCTGGCGTGTGTGCCGGAAGGGATCGCCCTCGTAGCTGCCCTCGTATGGCGGGACCGCGACCTCGCCGCCGAAGAGCGCCTGGTAGGCCCCGGCGAGCTCCTCCACGGAGTCTCCCAGGCCGAGCGCGGCGAGCAGCTCGACGAGGGCCGGGGCCGTCGGGTCGTCCCCTCCGTCGGCGCGCTCGAGGAGGGCCTCCCCGAGCGCCTCGATCTCGGCGAGGGTTTCCTCGTCGGGAGCGGTGAATCCGAGCGAGAGCAGCCGCCAGGCCGCGACCAGCTCGACGCCCGCGCCGGTCGCCGTGCTCACGCGTTCGCCTCGAGCCCGAGGGTCAGCCAGCCGGCGATGTGCTTGCGCGCGCCACGGTTGCCGTCGGCGCCCTGCCAGACGGCGAACGCGATCGGCCACTGAGTGTCGGGCAGCAGCGGGTCGCCCGCCTCGGGACGCTCGAGCGGCACGGCCATCGCGACCTTCCACCGCCCGCCCTCGTGGATCGCACCGCCGCGCGCGCTCTGCTTGGCGATGTGGGTGACCGTGCCGAAGCCCTCGGCCACGACCTCCTCGACCGGCGTCTTGCGCGCGGTGAGCGAGACCGGGTTGCCGACCGCGCGCCCGGGCCAGTACGAGAGCGCGTCGGCGGCGCTGAGGATGTCGTCGGGCATGACGTCGTGCACGACGCGGGGGTAGATCTGGTCGACGCCGGTCTTGCCCGCCAGGTCGCGCTGCCACGTCGCGCGCCACTGGAGCACGTGCACGGGAGCGCCCGGCCCGCCCATCGTGATCGGCGGTGTCGTGCCGGCCCGCGCCGGGAGCTGGACGGCGACTCCGTCGTGAAAGACGCCGATCCCGTCGAGGTCGTCCTTGTCGGCGTCGTCCCACTCGAGCAGCAGCCCGAGCTCCTTCCCGTTGTGGAGCGCGCGCGCGACCAGCTCGTGGATCGTCGCCTCCCGGAGAAACGGCTGGGCGACCTGCTGAGGCTGGAGCGGCACGATGATCGGGTCGGCGTGGCGCCAGTCGTCGCTGCCGGGGTCGTCGCCCGGCAGCTCGGCGTCGCGGAAGCGGGCCGTCAGCTCGCTCGACGCCACGGCCGGCTTTCCGGGCCTCAGCCTGATCGCGACGCCTGCCACCGCCGCCGAGCCGGCGACGAGTCCGGCCCCCCCGACGAGGACCGCCTGCTTCCTGGTGATGCCGCCTTCGCTCATCTCCACCTCACGTGTTGTGCCGGAAGCCCGTCACCGGCTCGCCTTTCAGCTCGGTCGCGAACTCGAGCGGCCGGACGAAGGTCGGCTCCCTCAGCGGCACCGCGACGATCTCCTGCCCTGCCTCGTCGTAGCCGCGCGCGACGCCGTCGGCGACGTCGAAGGTGCTGATGATCCGCTCCGTCGCGCCGAAGAGCATCAGCAGCCCGAGCAGCTCCGGGTCGTCCTTGGCGTTCATGTACGTCTTGATCGCCGCCGGCACGCCGGGCCCGAACATCTGCTCGAGGTAGTCCGGCGGGACATGCACCGGCGGGATGTAGTAGACGTTCGGCTCGAGCCCGAGCTGCGGATAGAGCGGCAGCGCGAGCTTGCGAATGTGGATCAGGAAGTCGGCCGGCTTGCGCGGGTCGGCCTGCTCCGGAGTCGAGACGTAGGTCGGCAGGCGCCGCTTGCCCGTGCAC
>Ga0082335_1003496_pt1 | contig 25743 bp, 23 predicted proteins | sample Subgrocontami58m_FD_72375 | JGI IMG/M metagenome (GOLD analysis project Ga0082335, IMG submission 72375) | Subsurface groundwater microbial communities from S. Glens Falls, New York, USA - GMW37 contaminated, 5.8 m (SPADES assembly) (version 2) ...
TCGCCCGTATTGGCAGTGATCAGCAGATTCAGTTCCTTTGCCAGCTGATTAAAGTCATCGTCTGAATCAGGGGCACTGAAATGCTGTTCATCCCGTGGGACGGAGGACTCGGCATTGCGCAGCCGGTCTTGTAGGGTCTCGATCCGACGGTCGCGTTTGATCACTTCAAAACGTGTCTTTATGGTCTCGATGCGGTCAAAAATTGTTTCGAGTTTCTTGGCCTTATCAACGACATACTCGGGGGTGGTGATTTTGCCTATATCATGGAGCCAGGCAGACATGCGCAGTTCTCTCAAAGCATTCTCACTGAAATGAACAGCCGCAAACGGACCATCGGTCATCTCGTTAATCTTCTCGGCAATGGAGATAGTCAGTTCGGCAACGCGCTTGACATGCCCACCTGTGTATGGTGACTTCTCATCGACCGCCGTGGCAATCGTGGTGATAAAAGATTCCAGCAGGTCTTCGAGGCTATGGATCAGGCGATTGTTGGAAAGGGCCACCGCCGCCTGGGAAGCTAGCGATTCAGTCATCTGTTGACACTCATAGGAGAAATCCACGACCTTCCCGGAGGTGTCATCCTGGGCATTGAGCAACTGTAAGACGCCGATGATATCACTCAGATGATTTTTTATCGGCACCACGAGCATGGATTTGGAACGGTATCCCGTCTCGGCATCGAACTTACGCGTACCTTGAAAATTGAATCCCTCTGCATCATAAACATCGGGAATGTTGACTACATTCCCGGAGATAGCTGCGTAAGCAGAGACATTGCTGAAGTTAGGGCTGCCATCGGCGTTTTTCAACATTACGGGCGGCCAGGTAATCTGACCGCCCGTCCCACCCATCCGCACATTTAATTTAGTATTCTGAACGATGGCAAAGTGGAGAGCCGTTTCATCGTCCGAAGTAATGTAAAGTGTTCCGCCATCGGCACGGGTGAAATTACGCGCTTCATCGACAATCATTTCGAGCAGACGATCAATATTTCGTTCCGCTGACAGGGCAGCGCCAATTTCCGTAAGCCTGCGGATTAATGTAAGTTGATGTTCAGCAAACTCCTTTACCTCACTGACCAATCCGTCCAATAAGTGATTGATCCGGGCGTTTTCCGTGAATTGTCTTATTTCTTTTTTTTGATCCTCGCTCATAATCATCCCGTTTAATGTGCAGAGAGTTACCGAATCATGACCCGCTTAATGTTCTTCTTGAGGATAACGCCTACAGCTCCAAGCTCTTCCGCATTGAAGGTCGTCTCCCTGAGAAAGTCCTTATCCAGTGGTTTAGAGGGAAGATAGCGCTGCAAGGCATAGAGTCGGGCATCCTGAATCAGAGTGCCGATTGCCAGAAGGTCTGCTGCGGTAAGCTGTGACCTTACCACGGTGGTGCGAAATTCATATTCGATGCCGGATGTCATGACAATCTCGATGCTTTCCTGAACTTTATTTCCCATCTCCCTCGTACGCGTGACGGCCGCGTATTTGGCCAGCGGCGCTTTGATGTCCATAGCGACATAATCGACAAGTCGCTCGCCCAGCAGTTGCTCCAGAACTCGCGGCTGGGAACCGTTGGTATCGATCTTAACGAGGTACCCCATCCTTTTGACTTGCCGGAGAAATAACAAAAGATCGCCTTGCAAGGTAGGCTCGCCACCGGTAATCGTCAGTGCCTCGAGCTTATCCCGGCGCCTCGCGAGAAAAGATAAGATGCCGGCTTCGGACAGAGGGGCGGAGAATAGACAGGGATCAACCAGTTCCGGATTGTGGCAATAAGGACAAAGGAAATTGCATCCCTGGGTAAATAAGGTGGCGCCAACCTTTCCCGGATAATCGATCAGAGAAAATTTTTGGAAGCCGCCGATGTTCATGACGATTAGAAGTTGAAAACCTGGCGCAATTGATATTCCTCCTGTTTTCCTTTGTTCCACTGTTTCACGGGACGCAGATAACCGACTACACGGGAATATACTTCGCAATCCGCCAAACAGGTTGGACACTGATATTTCTCTCCCGATAAGTACCCATGAGAAGGACAGATACTGAAAGTTGGCGTGAAGGTAATGTAGGGCAGATGATAATTGTAACAGATGGTCCTTATGAGGGATTTTACGGAATCATTATTTTCAATTCTTTCCCCGGCATAGGTATGGAAAACGGTGCCCCCCGTATACCGCGTCTGAATGTCATCCTGCAAGTCAAGGGCTTCAAAAACATCGTCCGTATAATTGACGGGCAATTGTGTCGAGTTCGTGTAGAAAGGTTCCGCTTTGATTTGTCCGAATTCTTGTTCGTTGGCGCAGATAATATCGGGGTAGCGGGCCTTGTCGATAGTTGCCAGTCGATAAGAGGTACCTTCCGCCGGCGTGGATTCGAGATTGTAATTGTTTCCCGTTTCTTTTTGAAAGGCCACAAGTGTGCTTCTCATATGATCCAGGACTTCCTTGGTAAAGGCCTGGCCTCTGGGGGAGGCAATATTCTCCCCAAAAAGATTCAGGCACGCCTCGTTCATTCCGACGAGACCAATAGTGGAAAAGTGGTTTTTCCAGTATTCCTTAAAGCGTAACTTTATGTTTCTCAGGTAATATTTCGTGTAGGGATAAAGATTGGCCTCGGTGAAATTTTCGAGTACCTTTCTCTTCGTTTCCAGACTCTCTTTGGCGATCGACATCAGCTTATCGAGGCGTTGAATGAATTCACCTTCGCTGGGGGCTAAATACCCGATTCGCGGCATGTTAATGGTTATGACGCCGATCGATCCGGTTAGCGGGTTGGAACCAAAAAGGCCGCCGCCTCTCATTTCGAGTTCCCGATTGTCGATGCGCAGACGGCAGCACATGCTTCGTGCATCCTCCGGGTTCATTTCGGAATTGATGAAATTGGAAAAATAGGGCACACCATATTTCGCCGTCATTTCCCAAAGGTCATCAAGGTTGTGATCGTTCCAATTGAACTCTTTCGTGATATTATAAGTGGGAATCGGGAAGGTAAAGACCCGGCCTTTGGCGTCTCCTTCGGCCATGACCTGCAGAAAGGCTTTGTTAAAGAGATTCATTTCCTCTTGAAAATCGCTATATTTTTCTCTTTGCGGCTGGCCGCCGATAATGACGTGCTGGTCGGCATAGTATTTAGGCACCGTTACATCAAGGGTAACGTTGGTGAAAGGCGTTTGGAAGCCAACCCTGGTAGGAACGTTAATGTTAAAAATAAATTCCTGCAGGGCCTGTTTTATCTCGCCGAACTGCAGCGCGTCATAGCGAATAAAGGGGGCCAGCAGGGTGTCAAAATTTGAGAAGGCCTGGGCTCCCGCCGCCTCACCCTGAAGGGTATAGAAGAAATTGACGACTTGCCCCAACGCGCTCCGGAGGTGCTTCGCGGGCTTACTTTCAACTTTACCTGAAACACCGCGAAAACCTTCCTGCAGCAAGTCAAAGAGGTCCCAGCCTACACAGTAGACGGAAAGAAGACTTAGATCGTGGATGTGAAAATCCCCTTCCATGTGGGCCTTTCTTATTTCCGGTGAATATATTTCATTGAGCCAATAAATCTTGCTGACTTCAGAAGATATATAGTTGTTCAATCCCTGCAACGAGTAATCCATGTTACTGTTTTCATGGATTTTCCAATCGTTCTTTTTCAGGTATTTGTCTACCAGGTCAACTTCCATCTTGTTGGCGATCTCGCGCAAGCGGGTGTGCTGATCACGATAGATAATATAGGCCTTGGCTGTGCGCCGGTAAGGAGAATCCAGGAGCACCTCTTCCACAATATCCTGAATTTCTTCCACCGTCATAACCTTGCCTTCAAAGAGTTGTTCCGCCAGATTCAAAGCCCTAATGGTCAGCTTTCTTGCCCGCAGCAAGTCGAACTCTTCCGTAGCCATGCCGGCCTTGCAGATAGCATTGGTTATCTTTTCGGCATTGAATTTAACCAGTCTGCCGTCTCTTTTTTTGATCTTCTCGTGCATAGCCATTCTCCCCGTCATTAAGCATCCAGCATCAATTGCCGTCTTATACACAATATATTGACCATGGGCGTCATCTTGCCACTGTATATAGTTTGAGTCAAGATAAAATTAAGGAAAAAGAGAGGCAGAATATTGACCTGTCAACGGCTCTTATGAGCAAGAAATTCTGCATTCTTAAACATTGCCGCAATTTCTTCTCCCGTCATGCCGGCGCCGCGGGCAATCTTCGTTGCTTTTTCCAGTGATATAAGATCGGCCGGTGAATGAGAGTCGGTATTCAAAATAAGTCCTGCACCGGAACGGCGTGCAGTTTTTAAAACATGTCCGTTAGTCAGGCTGTGTCCCTTGCGAGCGGTGATCTCCAGAAAGATATTGTTCTTACAGGCCAAGAGACCCTCTTCTTCCGTAATTAATCCGGGATGGGCGAGGATATCGATGGGCGACATAAGTGCGGCAAGATTGGTGCCCGGTGGCACCGGTTCAGCAATTGTTTCGCCGTGTACCAGAATAATCCTGGCTCCAAGACTGCGGGCTTCTTTGGCCAGATCGGTGATAAATACCGGCGGTACATGCGTCAATTCGATTCCGGGAATGACGAATATATCGCCTGATTGTGACAATTTCTCGCAGACTTTCACCAGACGGGGGACAACAAAGTCAACATTGGAATGATCGGCATGATCAGTAATGGCAAGGACGCGATAACCGGCAACTTTTGCCCGCCGCGCGAGTTCGGAAGGTATGAGTTCGCCGTCACTGAAGAGGGAATGAGTGTGTAGATCAAGCACTGTCGACTCCTGTTCCGGCAACCGAATGTTTGTAATTTCGCCTGCGCTCGTATCCCGGTTATCGGGTTAAGTAAATACACAGGAGAAAGGCTATTGGTTCAGCCATCTTTCCATGCGGGAAAGTTCTTCTGGCCATGTCGGTGATTGACGAAGGGACGCGAAAAGGACAAACAACCGGTCCATGGTTGTTACTGCCTTTTCCACGAGGTAGATCCGTTCAATATTTTGTCCCTCGCGGTCAAGTTCGTCTTCACCTTCGGAAATTGCCGGCAATTTTAAAGACTGAAACTGGAAGTGATCGGCTTTGAATGTAAACTCCCATTTGGTCGTGTCTTCGGAGACACGAAGCCGCGCCTCTTTAATTTTTTTGCCCCGCCGTAAGGCTTCCTTGCCTTCCTTCATGTCGGTATGCAAGCCCTGGCAAACGACGGTTTCCGCATATTCGCCATCGCCGGCGGCCAGTACGAGTCGCTGAACGAAGATGATTTCCTTCGCTCCCCCTTCGGGAAAGTCGACCACGCCATTGCGCTCTTCGCTTTTGAACCATAACCAGGTAAGAAACTCCCGGCCCCAACAAACTTGATTGGTTGCCGTAGCCCCTTCCTGCGAGGGCCGATGGAGAGAATCAGCGGCTCGCTCAACGGAAGTGGTGTTAGCACTGCCGGCAGTAATCGCCTCCCAGGGCAGCAGAGGTAGCAGGGTAAGTTGAAAGGTTTCCTTGAAGTATTTCTCAAAATCTTCCATAATTTGAGGCGAAAGGGAACCGAAGATCAAGCTGCTGCTCTCCGGGAACCAGCAAATCTCATGGAAAGAAGGGACCCTTGGCGCCCTGGCCATCAATTCCAGTTGCACCCGCTCCTTAATATCGTCGCGCTCAGGACGGTAGAGTCGCTTCTTGCCGCTGTCGGCCAGGTGCTTCTTCTCCGCTTCCATTACCTTTAATTTCAACAAAGAGGGAGGAATGGAGCGGCGGTCCATCCGCAGCGAGAAAATGATGTAGGCTCCCAGCTTGTATTTTGCATAACTGAATTCCGTGTCCAGGACATTTTCCAGACTGGTCCACCCAGCGATCTTTTCAGCGACTTGGCTCGTAATTTCAGTAAAGGCATACCTTTTCAGGCGCTCGTCAATAAAATCATCAAATTGCTCCGGCATCTTGCCGGCCACGCGGTAACGTGAGAAACTCCATGACCCTTTCAGCAGTCCCATTGCCACTCTCCTCTGGCAAAGGACGCTATCTCAGTTTGGCGGGACTGTCAAGAGAATAGGGGACAATATAGCATCGGGAGTGGGGATTGCCGTGGACAGCCCAGCATTTTTATGGTAGTAAAATCACAAAATTTCTCATGCGGAGAGATGATGGAGATAAAAAAAATCGGCATAGTCGCCAATGTTAAAAAGGAGAGGGCAAGTGCTTATACGCTTTCGCTCTGCGAATGGCTTAGAAAACGCGGATTGGAGGTATTTCTGGAAAAAGGAATTGCCGAAAAGATTCGTGATGAACATTGGAAAGAGCGCAAAGCGTTGGCTGATAGCGTCGACCTCCTGATTGTTTTCGGCGGCGATGGCACGATTTTGCGCACGGCCCGCTTCACGTTGGGTTCATCGACGCCGATTGTCGGGATAAATTTAGGGGGCTTCGGTTACCTTACCGAGGTCAACCTGAGTGAAATGTTCAGCGCCCTCGAAATCATCCTGGGGGGCAACTTTGAGACCGACAAAAGAATGATGCTCGATGCCGCTATCAGCGGTCAGGAGGAAGAGGGCATCATCCACACCGTGCTCAATGATGTCGTGCTGAACCGCGCCCATCTTTCCCGAATAGTGGAACTGGAAACTTACGTCGATGGACGGTATCTAATAACCTATAAGGCGGACGGGCTGATTGTTTCCACACCCACGGGGTCGACAGCCTATTCCCTTTCCGCCGGCGGGCCGATCGTTTTCCCCCAACAGGATGCCATTATTCTTAATCCCATCTGTCCTCATACCCTGACCAACCGTTCGGTTATTCTGCCGGCCACTGCCCATGTCCAGGTCATCTTGCGCACCAAGGAAGAGGGTGCCATCCTCACCCTGGATGGACAACGATCTTTTCCCCTAAAATCCGGAGAATATTTGAAGATAACAAAATCCCCGCATGTAACAACTTTAGTTTCTTCTCCCCACCGTGACTATATGGAGATATTACGCACTAAATTAGGATGGGTGGGGTTGACAGTGGCACGGCGGGACAACAGCTGAAGGAATACTTGATGCTGGTTGATTTGTTTATCAAAAACTTTGCGATCATCGATGAATTGCAGGTCTCCTTTGGCCCGGGCCTCAACTTGCTTTCCGGTGAAACAGGCGCCGGCAAATCGATCATTATCGGAGCTATCAGCCTGCTGCTCGGCGATCGGGCTTCCGCCGAGATGATCAGGTCTTCCGAGGAAACGGCATCTGTGGAAGCATCTTTTAATATAGCTGGTATGGAGAATCTGACGCTCAAACTGCAGGAGATGGGCCTGTATAGCGGAGATGAGCTTTTCATCAAGAGAATCATCTCCCGGTCAGGGAAAAACAAGGTCTTCATCAACGGCAGCATGGGCAATCTGGGCATGCTCTCTTCGGTATGCGAACTGCTGGTAAACATATGCGGCCAGCGTGAGCATCAGGTGCTTATCAATAAGGATAATCATATTGATATTCTGGATGACTTCGGCGGCCTTGGGCAGTTGCGGAGCGAGTACGCGGAACTTTACGAACGGTCGCTGTCACTGAGGTCAGGGCTGGCAGAGCTGGAATTACAGGAGAAACGCCGTAAAACCGAAGAAGAACTTCATAGATTTCAGCTGAAGGAAATTACCGACGCCGGATTGGCGGCGGGGGAAGATGATTTGCTGCTGGAGGAGAAAAAGATCATTACCGGCGCTCAGAGTCTGAGGGAATTTGCCGATTCCGCCCATGAGAAGCTTTACGGTCAGCAGGGATCGGTACTGGAAGGGCTGAATTTCATCACCAACACTATCAAGGAGATCAAAAAGATCGATGCGGGCATAATTATCTCCGAACGGGATTTGGAAGGGATATACTATCAACTTGAGGATATTGCCTTGAGCCTGCGGGATTACGGGAGGAAGCTGCTTTTTGATCCCCATCGGTTAGAGGCCCTGGAAGAAAGATTGATACTTTTGGAACGCTTAAAGCGAAAATATGGCGGCACCCTGGAGGCGGTTATCCGGAAGAAAGCCGACCTGGAAACAATATTCAGCGATAATTCACTTTTGCAGGAGGAGATGGACCAGAAAAGAATGGCCTTGGTAGAGGTCACCTCCGGACTTCTTGACAAAGCACGCCGTTTATCCCAGCTGAGGAGGCAGACGGCCGAGCGCCTGGAGTCCGCCATCGATGGAGAAATCCATTCCCTGAGAATGGACCGAGCTTCCTTCCGCGTCTTTTTCCATGAATTGTCCGCCGGAGAAAAAGAGCGTCTCCATGCCAAAGGCAGCGATGACGTGGAGTTTTATCTTTCCGCGAATATCGGAGAAGAGTTGAAGCCTCTTTCGCGTATCGCTTCGGGTGGCGAGCTTTCCCGCATCGTCCTGGCAATGAAAAAGGTCCTCGCCGGCAGTGGTGCTGTGGGAACGATAATTTTCGACGAAGTGGATAGCGGCATCGGTGGAGCGGTTGCTGAGATCGTCGGAGAAAAGCTCCGCGACGTTTCCCGGCACCACCAGGTTATCTGTATAACCCATTTGCCACAAATTGCCTGTTTTGCCGACCGGCATTTTCTGGTTGCCAAAAGCGAAACGGCGGGGCATACGAAAACGCTCATTTCCTCACTGTCCGAAGAGGAACGCCTTAATGAAATAGCGAGGATGTTGGCCGGCGTAGAATTGACTGATAAAGCCAGGGAGCACGCGCGGGAAATGCTGCATTTGTCGCGCCTCGATGGATAAGGAGAAGATGATGTTGAGAAAAGCTCGCATTGGCGACGTGAAAACAATTCATAGAATGATCAACATCTCGGCGAGCAGGGAAGAGATGTTGCCCCGCTCGCTGATGGATATTTACGGCAGCCTGAGGGACTTCTTTGTCTATTACGATGAGGAGGTCAAAGTGATTCAGGGCATCTGTGCCATGAGCATCATTTGGGAAAACCTGGCTGAAGTCCGCTCGCTCTATGTAGAGGAACAATTCCGGGGACAGGGAATCGGCAAAAACCTCGTGGAGGCGTGTATTTCCGAAGCCATTACCCTTGAACTTTACAGAATATTCACTTTGACTTATAAGAAAGATTTCTTCCGCCACATTGGCTTTAAGGTTGTTGACCGCTCCTCCCTTTCGGAAAAAATATGGTCTGATTGTTTCCGCTGCTCCAAGTATCCTGATTATTGCGATGAAGCGGCCATGATTATAGAATTGTGATCTTCTGGTGCTGGTAATATGCATAAAATCCACAAAATAGGCTGCTTGTGCAGCCTATTTATTCTGCTTGGGGGATGCGGCAAGATTACTGCGCCCAAAATCAACAAAAGCCCTGCGGAACAGGCAGCGGCCAGAATTGTTGTTTCCAGACCCTTTTCGTCACTGGAACCTGTTGAAGGCCATGACATTCCCCCCCTGGCCGATGATCTTGATTCGCAATCATTGTCGTTGGCCATTGAGAGGAGTCTGCAGTACTTTAATAGATTGAACAGTCGGGACGTATACTTACTGGGGGACCATAGATACACAATTCGTGAAATGAAGGAGACGCTGGCGGCTTTTAGCGCCATCATCAGTTCAGGTGAACCGGAGGGCGTGAAAGAGAGTCAGATCAGAAAGAATTTCTCTTTTTTTCGTTCCCGCGGCGATAACGGTACAGGAAGGGTCATCTTTACCGGTTATTATGAACCGATCCTGAATGGCTCCTGGAGTAAGACAAAAAGATATAGCTACCCGCTTTATCGCCTTCCTGAGGAGACGGTTCTGATAAACCTCGGCAAGTTTAGCGAAAAGTATAAGAATGAGCAACTCGTGGGCCGGGTGCAGCGGCGTGAAGTAGTGCCTCATTATAAACGGGCCGATATCGACGGTGCCAACTCCCTGGCCGGCAGAAACCTGGAAATTATCTGGGTGGATAACATCGTTGATCTGTTTTTTTTGCATATCCAGGGCTCGGGTAAGATTCGCCTCCCCAATGGCTCCCTGGTCCAGGTGGGATATGCGCAATCGAATGGTCATCCCTATCGCAGCATTGGCCGCCTGATGATTGAAAATGGCCAGTTGGCCGGAACTGAACAGTCCCTGCAAGCGATTAAGAAATACTTGCTCGAACATCCGGAAGAGACGGCACAGATTCTCAACTATAATGAACGGTATGTTTTTTTTCGTCTGTTGGATCACGGAGCAGTCGGCTCACTTAATGTGCCGGTAACGGGTGGCAGAACCATTGCTGCCGATCCGGAAGTCTATCCCAGGGGGGCACTTGCCTTCATCAGGACAAGGAAGCCGGAGATCCGGCAGGGCAAACTCACGGGTTGGAATCCTTTTTCACGTTTTGTATTGAACCAGGATACGGGCAAGGCCATCAGCGGCAGCGGCCGCATCGATCTTTTTTGCGGGAGCGGTGAGGAGGCAGAGGCTGTCGCCGGACGATTGAAAGAAGCAGGCGAGCTATTTTTCCTGATCAAGAAAGGTGACGGGAAGCGATTTTAGATTTATTTTGCTTGATTGTTAACTGCCTTTGTGTTAGCCATTCGCCATAATTAGCAGTGCCCGTGCCACTTAGATATATGTCCCTAAAGTTTTCGAGTTAGTGGTTGCCCTCCGGCAGCCAATGCAGTTATAAAAATTTGAAAGGGGGATGTTTAAGGATGACAAAGGCGGAGTTAGTTTCGGCGATAGCACAAGGGGCGGGTATTACAAAAACGGCGGCAGCGACGGCCCTGGAAACCTACGTGGCGACCATAGCTAAGGAACTGAAAAAAACCGGAAAGATCGGTCTGGTGGGTTTTGGCACTTTTTCAGTCGTGAAGAGAAAGGCCCGGGAGGGAAGAAATCCGCAGACCGGAAAGAGTATTAAAATTCCGGCGAAGAAAGTTGTAAAATTTCGGCCGGGAAAAGCCCTTTCCGAAAAAGTGAAATAGGCCGATTTTTGGTTGCAAACGAGTCTGGGCCTCCGCTTATCATTAATGAAAGCGGGGGCCTTCTTGCGTCAAGGTGCGGTCGACGGCAGATCGGCTTCAGGGCCGGCAAAATCTGAGTTGGCGATCAATTTCCAGGTAAGAAAATTTTGAGGAGACATGTTGAAGAAACGGATTCTAAGCGGCATGCGCCCTACGGGGAAACTTCATTTGGGCAATCTGCTCGGGGCGCTGAATAATTGGATCGAACTGCAAAATAATGGTGATTACGATTGTTGCTATTTTGTAGCTGACTGGCACGCCTTAACCAGTGATTACAACGATACCAGCCGGTTACAGGAAAATATCGTTGATATGGCCATCGACTGGTTGAGCGCCGGACTGGATCCGCAAAAAAGCACGCTTTTCGTGCAGTCCCATATCAAAGAACACGCCGAGCTTTTTCTGTTGCTTTCCCTGATTACACCGCTGGCCTGGCTGGAAAGAAATCCCACCTACAAAGAAATGAAGAGCGAACTTACGGAAAAGGACCTCACAACCTACGGATTTTTAGGTTATCCGGTGCTTCAGGCCGCCGATATCATCATGTACAAGGCTTTTGGAGTTCCCGTGGGGGTAGATCAGCTTCCCCATATTGAGCTTACCCGTGAGATCGTGCGTCGCTTCAATTACCTGTACGGTGAAATTTTCCCCGTTCCCGAGCCGCTGCTCACTGTGGTGCCCAAGCTCCTGGGAATAGACGGGCGGAAGATGAGCAAATCCTATGAAAACGCTATCTACTTGAGCGATCGCGGCAGCGAGTTGCATCAAAAAGTGATGTCGATGTTTACCGACCCCCAAAGAATGAGGAGGACGGATGCAGGACGTCCCGAGCTCTGCAATGTTTTTGCTTTTCACCAGCTCTATTCGGCCGCAGGCGACGTCTTCGAAACTACCGATGCTTGCCGAACTGCCGGCATCGGTTGCACTGATTGCAAGGGTAAACTTGCCGTACAGGTTGCCAAGGGCCTTGAGGCGATCCACGAGCGGCAGGATTATTACCGGTCTCACACCGACCAGGTAAGGGCCATTTTAGATGCCGGGGAGGCAAAGGCGCGGAGCATTGCTTTTGATACCATGGCTGAGGTGCGCGCAGCCCTTAAGGTTTAAGTATGGCCTACGAGATAAAACTGGATGTCTTCGAAGGACCGCTTGATCTCCTGCTTTATCTAATCAAGAAAAACGAGATTGACGTTTACAACATTCCCATTGCCCTCATTACTGACCAATATCTGCAGTATCTCGAAATTATGCGTTCCCTGAATCTGGACCTGGCCGGTGAATACCTGGTTTTGGCCTCGACACTGATTCACATTAAATCGAGAATGCTGCTGCCGCAGATCGAAGACAGGGATGCCGAAGCCGAAGACGAGCAGGACCCGCGGTTGGAACTTGTTCAACAACTTCTGGAATATAAAGCCTATAAAGAGGCGGCATTGTGTCTCGACCGGCGATCGCTCCTGGAAAGGGATGTCTTTAAGCGGGCCTATCCTCTGCCGGAAATGGAAGTCACGGAAGAAGACCGGGCAGAGTGCATTGAGCTCAGCATCTTTGAACTCATTAATGCTTTACAAAAAATTGTCAAACAGATAGACAAGGCGGAGTATCTGGAAGTTCAAGGCGAAAGGATATCGCTTGCCGACCGGATAAATGAAATAATGGAGCGGCTCACGGAAACTCGCAGTCTGACGTTTCAAGACCTGTTTGATGGCCCCGGAGATAGAAGGGTGATCATCTATACACTGCTGGCCGTCCTGGAATTGATGAAGTTGAGGTTGATCAGGGCATACCAGAGCGGACCTTGCGGTGTCATCAGGATTTTGCTGGCAGTGCCGGATGATGCCGCACCAAAGCTGTCCGAGGGGTATGACGGTGGATGACCTAAACAGCATTATGGAGGCACTGATTCTAGCCTCCGAAACTCCGCTATCGGTCGAGAAGATTGCCGATATTATCGGTAGTCCTGATAAGAAGGAGATCGAACAGCGGTTGCAGGAAATAGTTGCTGAATACCAGGAAAAAAAGGGAGGAATATTGCTGCAGGAAGTAGGTGGTGGCTTTCAATTCCGAACGAGAAGCGACCTTGCCCCCTGGATAAAAAAACTTAAGGCCTCAAAGTCTTCCTTGTCGCCGGCGACTTTGGAGACGCTGGCGATCATTGCTTACCGCCAGCCCGTGGTTAAGTCTGAGGTAGACAAGATACGCGGAGTGGATGCCGGAGGAGCAATAAAGAAACTATTGGAAAAGAGATTAGTGCGGATCATGGGTAGAAAGGACGTCCCTGGTAAACCCATGATCTATGGCACGACCAAGAAATTTCTCGAAATATTCAGTCTCCGGAATCTCTCCGATCTGCCAACCTTGCATGAATTAAAGGAACTTCAGGAATAGTGTGACGAAAGTGGAAGAACGATTACAAAAAATTCTGGCCCAGGCTGGGCTGACCTCGCGCCGGGGAGCCGAAAAAATGATCAGCGAGGGGAGGGTCAGCGTTAATAACAAAGTAGTTAAAACGTTAGGTACGAAGGCCGATATTGAGAAGGATGAGATTCGCCTCGACGGCTCGCTTATCTGCCCTTTGGAGGAAAAGATATATTTAGCCGTCAATAAGCCGCGCGGTTACGTGACAACGTTGCGGGACCCCCAGCAAAGGCCGGTAGTTTCCGACTTGCTGCCGGTGGACATCGACAGGGTGTTTCCGGTGGGCAGGCTTGATTATGATTCGCAGGGACTCCTTTTGCTGACCAACGACGGTGATTTTGCCCAAAGGGTGCTTCATCCCAGTTTCCGGATCCCCAAAAGCTATCTGGTAAAGATCAGAGGCCGGCTTTCATCCTCTGAATTCCAAACCCTCCTTAAAGGCGTTGAATTAGCTGACGGCAAATTCCGCCCCGATGATTTACGGGTGACCAAGGTTAATGAAAAGAGCACCTGGTTGTCTCTAACGTTGGTGTCTGGCAAGAATAGAATAATTAGAAGGGCTTTTGCCGCCCTAGGTCATGATGTCGCCGAATTGGTCCGCATCAGGATTGGCGGTTTGGAACTGGAAGATTTAAGAAGTGGGGAATACTGTTTTCTGACAAAAAAGGAGGCGGCAAGAATATTTTCTGCGACCAAAACTAGATAAATTAAAAAATTTTCTTGACTAAAGCATTAAAATAAATAATAGTTCGCTTATATAAAGCTAGGAACTGCGATTAAATCCCTTGATAAATTGCCAGGCAACGCAGGTACCAGACCAGGAGGAGATTAAGCATGAATAAATCGGAACTTATTGAGGCTTTAAGTAAGAAAGAGAACCTGACAGAGAAAAAAGCAATTGAAGTTGTGAACTTGATTTTCAACGGATTTGCAGAAGAGCTTAAGAAGGGCGGACGGATCGAGATCAGGGGGCTGGGCAGTTTTGTCGTCAGAGATTATGGCGCCTACACCGGCAGGAACCCCAAGACAGGCGCCAATATCAAGGTCCAGCCCAAGAAACTGCCCTTTTTCAAGGTCGGAAAAGAACTGAAGGAAATGGTTGACGCTCGTAAGTAAATCGTGCAAAATCCCCGGTAGTTACCCTTGCTTCGGGCCAGGGTCACAATTTGCTTAATAAATTATGCCTTCTTCCCGGAAGCTGAATACTCTGTTTTCACCAATGATGATGTGGTCGTGAACGATAATGTCCAGTATTCTTGCCGTATCCTGAATCAATTTTGTTAGTCTAATATCAGCCTCCGAAGGCTTGACATGGCCGGATGGGTGATTGTGAGCCAGGATGATTGAGGAGGCCTTGTTTTTCAGACTGTACTCGAGCACTTTGCGGGGGTAGACAACCGCCTGGTTGACAATTCCCTCCTGGATGGTATCCATGCCGATGACGCGGTTCTGGGCGTTAAGATAGATGACGCAGAAGCGCTCGTCCTTCAGGCCGCCGAATTCCATCCGACAGAAATTTAAGAGTTCGGAAGTGCAGCTGATCTGAATTTTTTCCCCGGCTTTCTCCTTAAGATAAAGAGCACCAAGTTCTTTGACCAGTTTCAATAAAATGGCCGTGTGTTCCCCAACGCCATTGATTTTTTTCAGCTCCGCCGCCTCGGCATCCATGACGCCCTTAAGAGAGGTGAATTCTCTCAAGAGACGCCGGGCCAATGGTTTCACATCCTTCCTGGGAATAGAGAACGAAAGCAACAGTTCCAACACCTCGTAATCGTGCAGTGCTGCCAGCCCGGCGGTGGAATATTTTTGCTTCAGGCGCTGACGGTGCTCAATATGGTCTGGCAAACGAGTTTGGGTCATGATCATACCAATCTTTTGCGTCCAGGCTTAGAAAAGTTAAAATATCATTTATTTTGTCTTCGCGGTCGGACCATAAAATATAGCGCCTTTCCGGACTTCGTAAGAATGAGCGCTGCGGTACCGATCATGATAATAGTCGCCCCTGAAGGCAATTCCAGAAAATAGGAAACGGCGAGTCCGGATAGGCTGAACATTATTCCGAGCAAAGTGGAAATGGCGATGTTGGCCTTAAAACTATCGGACAACTCACCGGCAATCGCTACGGGAATGGTCAACAGGGCGATGACCAGAATTATGCCGACAACTTGGATCAAGGTCACGATTGCCAGGGCGACCAGGACAAGAAGCAGCATGTTCAGGGCCTTGACGGGCAATTTTCTCGCCAGCGCATATTCTTCGTCAAAAGATACAAATACCAGGCCTTTAAAAAAGACAAATACCGGACCGATAACAACAAAGAGCAACAGTACCGTAGTCTGAAAATCCGTACGGGAAACGGTGAGGATATTGCCAAACAAAAAGGTCATCAGGTCCGGTACGTAGCCGGGCGTCAACTGCAGGAAAATGATTCCTACCGCGACGCCGAAAGCCCACAATATGCCGATAAACAGGTCATGCTTGGCAATCTTATCCTTCCACCAGCCGATTATCAGGGCCGCGCCGAGGACAAAGATGGCAGCGCCATAGATCGGGTTAATGCCTAACCAATAGGCGATGCCCAATCCGCCAAAGGCCGTATGGCTTATGCCGCCACTGATGAATACCATGCGCCGGGCTACGATAAACGGTCCAATGACGCCACAGATGATACTCGCCATAATACCCGTCAATATGGCATATTGCATGAATTCGTAAGTCAGGATATCGGGCATAGCGACTCTTGTCAGTGATTCTTCAGCATGGTATGGGGGATCCCGTGTCCTATCAAGTCGACGGGGCAACCATAAAGTTGTTCTAAGATGTTGCCGTTCAGGTCTTCATTGCCGTGATAATATAGATGCCGGTTTAGACAGGCGATGTGCTTATAATGCACGGAAAAAGCTGTAGGATCGTGAGTTACCACCATGATGCTCATTCTCTCCTTCAATTCACCGACGATATCGAGCAGTGTTGTTTGCGATGAACTGTCGATGGAGGCCGTCGGTTCATCAAGGAGCAAAACCAAGGGGTCAGCCACAAGCGCCCGGGCGATCATGGTCCGCTGCAGTTGACCGCCGGACAGGTTCTTCACATTTTCCTTTTTCTTGGAGTAAAGATCGAAACGCTCGAGCATTAATTCCGTTTTCCCCCGGTCTTCTTCAGAATAGCGGTGCCGATAATTGCGGTTATTGAGGCGCCCCATGAGAACGGCGTCATAGACATTGATGGGAAAATCTCTATTTATATGTGATACTTGTGGTACATAGCCAAGGCGGCCATCCACGTCCGGCCGGCAATTCAGAATCCCGCACCAGGGCTTGATGATCCCCATGATGAGTTTGAGGAGGGTAGTTTTTCCGCCGCCGTTCGGACCGATAACCAAAACGAAATCGCCCTCTTCGATGTCCATGGAAAGATCTTCCAGAACCGGAGTATCTTCGTATCCGAAGGTTAAATTCTTAATTTCAATGATATTATTCATGAGATTATTTCAGTGCGCCTTTTAATATCGTGGCAAAGTTAATCAGATTATTAACCCAGTCTTTTTCGAGGTTATCGACCTCGACCAGGGTGCCCTTAATTTCCCGGGCCACGGAACGGGCGCTCCGTGTATCGAAGCCCTTCTGCACAAAAATTACGTTTATCCCTTTCTTCTTCGCCAGTTCAATAATTTTCTTAATGTGAGCGGCGTTGGCTGCCTTCCCCTCCTCTTCGATGGCGAGCTGCTTGAGACCAAAGGCGGCCGCAAAATAACCCCAGCCCGGATGATATACGAGGAAAGACTGACCTTCTTTGCCGGCCAAGATCTTTCTTATTTCACGCTCCGTCCGTTCGATATCCTGCCGAAAGGCATCATAATTAGCGGTGAAATATGCTTTGTTCACCGGGTCCAGGCGGCTGAGGGCTTGATGGATTTCCCGGCCCAGTTCTTTAACGGCGGCCGGTGAAAGCCAGACATGGGGATCATCTTTGATCGGGCTGCTCTTCGCTGAAAAGCCGATCACTTCCACGGCCCCGTGGCTTTCAGCCAGCATTCGCCCATATTTTATTTCTGCGGGAAAAGCTTCCTGTCCCCCAACCTTGACGTACATCCGCGCCCGAGAGAAGGCAATTAGTTGCTGTGCCGTGGGCTCATATATTTCCGGACTTACTCCTTTCGGGATCATGACTTTGACATCCACCCGATTGCCGCCCAGACGTTCCACGAAGTAGGCCTGGGGAAGGATACTGACCGCCACCGGTATTTTTTCTGCCCCCGCGGCCATGGATTGACCAACCGCCATCAGGGCCGCTATAATGGAAATAGCCAGGGGGAAAAAAGCCAGCGACTTCCTGATCCTTAGTGATCGACAGCCTGGCGATATTTTCAAATTCCTTGCCGTCCTTTCTCGGAAACTAAGCAGCGCTCCGACAAACAGAGCATTGACCGGAAATATTCACACTGATCCGTTCGATGGAGAATGTTCGCGCTTTGGTCAGGCATTCCACGGAGTCATAAATAGCCAGCGGCGAGAGACAAATGATCGTGCCGCAGGACCGGCAATTGAAATGAGGATGCTGCGGATTGTGAGTGCAGGCCATTTCATAATAATTAGTTCCTCGATCAGTCTCGATCTCCCGGGTCAGTCCGCCCCTGACCAAGGAGGCCAGGATCCGATAAACGGTCACTTTGTTGATTTTTTGATCCGTGGCCGCCACTTTGGCAAGAATCTGGCCGGCATTAACAGGTTTATGCGTGCCAATCAAGACCCTAAGAACGGCCAGTCTCTGGATCGTAATTGCCAAGCCGGCCTTCTTGAGCGTTTGGGTGGCATCGCAATGAGGATTATTGCTTTCCATGGACTTTCAATAGCATGGATGCAACTTATATGCAAACACTAGGGGCGGCATTTACTCAAACCTTCGCTGCCGGAATTTACTCTTGACAACGAGAATAGGTAATTTTATACTCCTGAACCCAATAAGTCTAAAAATACAAACTGAGGTGTTTGATGAAAGCACAAAAACGGGAATCGATCCTCAATACCGCCCGACAAATGTTTGCCCACTACGGTATTCGCAAGACCAGCCTCAATGAAATAGCCCGCATGGCCAGGGTAGCCAAGGCGACTATTTACAATTACTTCGGCAGCAAGGAACAGGTCTATCTGGAAGTGCTGAACCGGGAAGCTAACGAACTTATGGACCGGATGTGCGAGGCGGTGGCACAGATCAAGTCGCCCTTGGAAAAGCTGCGGTTTTTTTATCGCACCCGCCTGACAAAGATGAAGGAAATTTCTAGCGTCTGGGCGGTACAGGGAGACGGTGAAGATCAATTGCGATCATTGACGGACATCGTTCGCGAACGGCTCTTCAGAAAGGAAGTGGGCTTGGTCCAAGCGATACTGGAAGAGGGGGTGAGGGAAGGGGTATTTCGCATGGATAACGTAATCCAGACGGCGCGCGTTATCGGCTTTGCTCTGCAAGGCCTGGAAACTGGTTTTCCGGTACCCCGCAGCCGGGAAGAGATGGAAGCGGATTTTGAGCAATTATTTAATGTCCTTTGCCGGGGCATTCTTGTTGAAAAAATAGAAGGTTAAGCATGCTGAATACTTTTGCGCCATATTTTTTCCTTTATGTCTTCTTTTCTCTCGGTGGCTGGCTTTTGGAATTTGCCTTTCGTTCCTGGCAAGCAAAAAAACGTTATAATCCAGGTTTCCTCCGGGGCCCCTATCTTCCGCTCTACGGTTCGGTGGCTGCTTTACTGGCGCTGGCGGTGAATAATCTCAGCGGCGCCTCCCTGCCGGTGAAAGTATTGACTTACTTGATTATCACGACGGGCACCGAGTTTCTGACGGGCTTTATCTTTGAACAGTATTTCCACCGGCGGCTCTGGGATTATAGAAAAGAGCCCTTCTGCGTAATGAATCATGTATGCCTTACTTTTTCGGTTTGCTGGTTGTTTCTGGCCTTTGCCTTCGAATACTTATTTTTGCCGGCCGCCCTGTCTTTATACCGGACCGTTCCTTATGTTTTTACCTTTGCCGTCGGAATTGGCTGCTTGATGTTCTTTGATGCATTACTTCAATTTTCGAGGCTTTATCTGTCCCGGCAGCCGGGGAGGGCGGCCGGAAGTGAGGATTTATGGCAGGATTTTACCCGGGTCACCGAGCCGCTTTTGGCACACCCCGACGTAAACAGACTTTCCCGGTTTCTTCACCATCGTTCCGTTACGAGGCTGGATCATTGTCTGGATGTTGCCTGGCTCAGTTATATCATTGCCCGTCGTTTTTCCTGTGACGCGGTTGCCACGGCCCGGGGCGCCCTGCTCCATGACCTCTTTTATTACGAATGGCTGACGGAAGGGCCCCGTTTGCATGGTTTTCGCCATCCGCGCATCTGCCTGGAAAACGCCCGACTGATAACGTCACTGACGCCCTGCGAGGAAGACATTATCAGGAAGCACATGTGGCCACTCACATTTTCTCCCCCCCGCTATTGCGAATCCTGGATCGTCTGCTTGGTAGACACCTATTGCACAATAAAGGATTATTTAGCTCTGCTCCGCAACTGGCGCAGTCCTGAAATATCGGTGGACCGTGAATCATGAATATCTCGATGTTGACGTTGATAATGATGGCTTAAGATACACCGCACCCTTATCCGTCGGAAGATCTTGAGGGAGGTTTGTCATGGGGGGAATGATTTATCGCACCGGCATCGACGTCGGTTCTACGACCATCAAGCTGGCCGTCTACGACGATACCGGCGCCTTGGTCCATGGGGCTTACAGACGTCACTACGCCCTTACGGGCGAGACCCTTACCGCCATGCTGGCTGAAGTACGGTCACTCCTGGGCGCCGTTAAAATGGACATTGCCTTTACGGGATCGGCCGGGATGGGCATGGCAGAGCAGCTCGGATTCCCTTTTCTGCAGGAGGTCATAGTATCGGCAGATTATTTGCAGAAAATACTGCCGGAGGTCTGCACATTTATCGAAATCGGGGGAGAAGATGCAAAAATCATCTTTTTTGACGATCAATTGCTGCCGCAGATCAGAATGAATGGCAGTTGCGCCGGCGGCACCGGGGCCTTTATCGACCAGATGGCCTTGCTGACCAACGTATCCCTGGACGACTTCGGGAAGCTCGCCCAGCAGGGACAGCCGGTTTACACAATGGCTTCACGGTGCGGTGTCTTTGCCAAAACCGATGTCCAGTCGTTGTTGAGCAATTGTGCCGCCAAAGAAGACATCGCGGCATCCATTTTTCATGCCCTGGCCCTGCAGGTTATCGCCTCTCTCGGGAGAGGCAGTGTGATCAGAAGCAAGGTCCTCTTTGGCGGCGGACCGCTTACCTTTTTCCCGGCCTTAGTCGATGCCTTTATCCGCATTCTTCACCTGGACAAAACGAGGGACATCGTTTTCTGCCCGCGTCCGGAACTGATCGCCGCAGCCGGGGTTGCCCTTTGCCGTGGCGACCGGAAAAGAGTGCTTGATCTCGAAGACTTGATGGTTGCCATGGGCAAAGTAAATGTGCCTTCCCTTGAACATCAGGAACACCACCTGCCATCCCTCTTTCAGAGTGCCGAAGAAAAGGAAGATTGGGAGGCGAGACACCGGAGGCATGCTTTGCCCCGCCGTGATCTTGCGGATATAGGCGCCGAACCCTGTTTCTTGGGAATAGATTCCGGCTCCACGACGACGAAAATGGTCCTGATCGACAGTGACCAACGGGTCTTTCTGGACTTTTATACCTCTAACGATGGAGATCCCTTGGCCGCCGTCGGGAAGGGCATTGCCAGTTTCAGGGAAAGGTCCCGCTTAAACGGTAAAATGCCGCATATCGCGAGAGCTGCCGTTACGGGGTATGGGGAAGATTTAGTCAAGGCGGCCTTTGGCATCGATGACGGCATTGTGGAGACAGCAGCCCATTTCCGGGCGGCGAAATCTTTTGAACCGGAGGTCAGCTTTATCCTCGATATCGGGGGGCAGGATATGAAAGCTCTTTATATCCGGAATGGAGCTATCGCCGATGTGCAGATCAATGAAGCCTGCTCTTCAGGTTGCGGGTCCTTTCTCGAAACGTTCGCACAGACGCTTAATTATGACGTCGAAACCTTTGCGCAATTAGCCTGTGGGCAAACGAAACCCTTCGATCTGGGCACGAGATGCACCGTATTCATGAATTCCCGCGTCCGTCAGGCCTTGAGAGAGGGGGCAACGGTAGAAGACATCTCCGCTGGACTGGCCTATGCGATCGTCCGAAATTCTCTTCATAAAGTGCTCAAATTGAGAGACCTCTCCACCCTGGGAGAACATATTGTCGTACAAGGCGGTACTTTCTGCAATCCTGCGGTGCTCCGGGCCTTTGAGTTGCTGCTGGGCCGGGAAGTAGTCCGTCCGGAATTGGCCGGGTCTATGGGCGCCTACGGTGCAGCCCTGACGGCGCGGCAAAATTACCGCCCCGAGCAGGGGGCATCCAAATTTAGGGGCTGTGAATCGCCTGCCGGTCAGATAATTATGAAACGACACTCCTCTTTCTGCCCTGGCTGCGACAACCGTTGCCGGTTAAGCAAGGCAACATTTCTTACGGGTGAGAGCTGGGTTTTTGGCAACCGCTGCGATCGCCAGCTTACGAGTGACCGCCGGCTTAAGCCGGGTGAAAATCTCATTGCCCGTAAAATGGAATTGCTATTTGACCGGCCGACTTGCCCCGAGGGGAAGCCATTGCTGACTTACGGCATACCTCGCGTCCTCAACATTTATGAAAACTTTCCCTTTTGGTGCACGTTTCTGGTCGACTGCGGGTTCAAGGTCGTCCTTTCTGCCGGGTCGGATATGAAATTATTCGAGCAAGGCGTCGGCACTGTCATGTCCGATAATATCTGTTTTCCGGCCAAGTTGGCGCATGGTCACATCATCGATCTGTTGTCGCGGGGAGTTGACCGGATTTTCTATCCACAGGTGGTTTTGGAACGTCAGGAATACCCCGCCGCCCTCGACAGTTATAATTGTCCCATCGTCACCGGCTATCCGGATGTGATCCGTTCCTCCATCAATCCCGCCGGAGAATACGGCGTACCCATGGATTCACCGGTAGTCAGTTTTCAGGACCTGAGGCTTCTGGAAAAACAACTCTCAGTTTTCGTGAATCCCTTCGGTGTCGGGAAGAAGAGATTCCGGCGGGCTCTTGACCATGCAGTGGAAGCGCAAGATTCATATAAGCGGCAGGTTCGCGGAGCGGCAGCGGCAGTCATGCAGCAGGCCGGCAATGACCCGGTGATTCTACTGGCGGGCAGGCCCTACCATGCAGATCCGCTCGTGAACCACGGGATTCCGGAACTGATATCCCGGCAGGGTGTGCATATCATCCCTGAGGACGGCATTGCGGACGAAAAAGAGGAGAACCTCGCGGGTAGTCGCATTCTCACACAATGGGCTTACACCAATAGAATCATCGCGGCCGCCCGGCAGGTGGCCGCCGGCAAGTTCAGCGGCATGATTCAACTCACCTCCTTCGGCTGCGGCCTCGATGCACTGGCGGTGGACGAAGCCAAAGAGATCTTAAGCAGAGCCGGTAAATTCTATTCGCTGATCAAAATCGACGAAATTGCCAATCCCGGTGCCGCTAAGCTGCGGGTGCGGGCCCTCGTTGAGGCCATCAAGGAGAAAAAACCGCATTCCGAGCGGTCGCCTGCTTCTCTTAAAGCCAGTTCTTCCGTTTGCGGCCGGGAAAGGACGATTCTTGTTCCCTGGTTTTCTCCGCATTATTCACCCTTGATACCAAAAGTATTTCAGGACTTCGGCTACAAACTGAAATTGTTGCCCCCTCAGGACAAAACCTCAGTGGAAACTGGCCTCCGCTATGTCAATAACGATATGTGTTACCCCGCCGTCATTATCATTGGCGATGTTATCAAGGCCTTGCAGACCGGAAACTATCCCCTGGAAGAGACGGCCGTCATGCTTACCCAGACCTTTGGTCAATGCCGGGCGTCAAATTATGTGCCGCTGATGCGCAAGTCGCTGCAAGCTGCGGGCTTGGGAGAGGTGCCGGTGTTTTCCATTGCCGCGGGAGAAACAAACCTCGACTTGGCGCTGGATATCGACACCCGTGAGTTGATCAGGAGGTTGTCTTTGGGTTTGATCTTCACGGATGCCCTGGCCACCATGACTATCGCCACTATGTCCCACGAGATAAAACGGGGCGCGGCGGCGGCGTTGCATGACCAGGTGATGCAAGAAATGGCCGGCCAGCTGAATAAAGGAAAGTTTGCTCCCCTGCTTGGCGTCCTGAAGGAAGCGGTGCCGCTGTTCAACGGAGTGGCAGCGAACCTTGAGCCTAAACCCGTTATCGGTGTTCTGGGCGAGATATTTGTCAAGTACAATGCTTTTTCGAATCAGCATCTGCTGGAGTGGCTGATTGATCAAGGTTTCGAGGTCGTACTGCCCTCGCTGGTGGGATTTTTCACCCAGCGTTTTGTCAACGAGGAATTCAATCAGTGTGCCTACCTGAAGCGGGCGTTGAAAGACCGTGTCTTATCCCGCATTCTTGACCTATATACATATCGTTACTTGAGACAAGTGGATGGTATTTTGCAAAATTTCCGTTATTATCGCCCGAATCACCGGCCCCGGGACTTAGCCAAAGAAACGTCCCTGGTAACCAGTATGGCCAATCAGGCGGGCGAAGGCTGGTTGTTGACGGCGGAAATGATTGCCATGGTGAGGAACGGCATCGAGAACATTATTTGCTTGCAGCCTCTTGGTTGTCTTGCCAATCACATCACGGGTAAAGGAGTGGAAAAGAGAATGAAGTTTCTCTACCCTGGATTGAACCTACACTTCCTTGATATGGATGCCGGCGCCAGTGAAGTAAACGTTCTTAACCGCCTGCACTTCATCCTGGCGACGGCCCGGAAAAAGGGGGGCCTTAAGGAACCAAGTCCTGCCGCTTCTGCTGTTTATGAGGGCTTGAGGTGACAATTATTTTTTTATTCTGAATGAGCGTGTATCCTTATGCCTATGCCGAACAAGCTGCCCATTGCCTTATTGCTGTTGTTTGCCACCCTGTTAATGGGGACCTTTGGATTCCATTATCTTGAGGGCTGGACAATCACCGAATCTTTCTATGCCGCCGTCACCACACTTTCCACCGTTGGTTACGGCGATTTTTCTCCCCACAGCAAAAAAGGGATGATATTTACAGTATTTCTCATTATCGTCGGTGTCGGTACCATGTTGTATACCATGGGACTGATAGCGGAAACGATGATTGAAGGACGAATTAAAATCATTTTAGGTAAGGGAAAATTGGAGAAGATGATTGAAAAAATGAAAAACCATTATATTATTTGCGGATGCGACCGGATCGGCCATCTCATTTGCCGGGAGCTGGCTGAGGAAAAGGTGCCTTTTGTGGTCGTCGACAATAACCAGGAAACAATACAAAAAATTGCGGACGAAGGCTTTATCTACGTTAAGGGAGACGCGACGCACGATAAAACGCTTTTGGCAGCGGGCATCAAAAGCGCCAAAGGCATCGTCGGGGTACTACCCAGCGATGCGGAAAATCTTTATGTCATCTTGACAGCGAAGGAACTCAATCCCGATATCTTTATGCTTGCCCGTTGCGAAGATGAAGAGTCGGAACACCGAATGCTGAGGGCAGGTGCCGACCGGGTCATGTCGCCCTACGCCCTGGGAGCAATGAGGATGGCAATGTCGATTCTCCGGCCGGCGATGCTGGATTTTGTGGAAATTACGACGCGCCGGCAGAGTATGGAGCTGAGAATGGAGGAAGTGGCTATCTGTGAAGGTTCCGCCTTCATCGGCCGAACACTGGAAGATTCGGGGATCATGCTCAACTTCGGTCTGATCGTGGTGGCCGTAAAGAAGGAGTCCGGCAAGATGATCTTCAATCCCCTGGCCAATTATATCCTGGAAATCAATGACAAGCTTGTTGCCCTGGGGGAACCGGAAAACATCAACAAATTTGCGAACGCCTGCCTGTTGTGAGCAGCCCGCTAAGGGTACAAAATATCTATTGACAACAGCGTCATTGTGGATAAATATGCAGCAACGTATTTAAAAGTTGGGAATTAAAAACCTGAGTCGCTTTCGTTTTCTATTGCATAAATCAACGCTAAATTTGAGGAAGGTTAAAGATGATTCTTGCTGCTCATGCAAAGAGAATTTTTTTTTGTCGGCTGGTTGCGGTGCTGTTTCTTCTCTTATTGACACCATACCGTCTGGTGGCGGAGGAAGTTATTGCCCGGGGAGAAAAACTCAGCCTCGACAAATGTATTGATATTGCCGCGAAAGGGCATCCGCAGATCCTCTCCGCCCAGTATAATTTAGAAGTCTTTAAGAGCCGCATTGGCCAGGCGAAAGCGGGTTATTTTCCCCAGATTAATTGGTCCGCCGACGCGAGCCGTA